>ERZ779865.272-NODE-272-length-47751-cov-5.247799_pt1 | contig 47751 bp, 40 predicted proteins | sample MGYA00433088_ERZ779865 | MGnify/ENA primary metagenome ERZ779865 (study PRJEB29588, sample SAMEA2151703) | human gut metagenome | biome: human gut; feature: human-associated habitat; material: faeces | place: Denmark | collected 2008/2010 ... | reverse complement strand
TTGATTGGGATTGTAAGAACGAAAATGTATCTTTGCCATATTACTTTGCTTATGCCTAAAGATACAAAATCTTTAGGTAATAACAACGCCTCGGCTTGGGAAAGTCGGGGTGTTGTCATAAAAAAAAGAGGGTATGTATTTTGACACACCCTCTTTCTTTTTTGTTTTCTTTTATTATGGATAAAACATTGGGTAGATAATAAAAACTTTGTACCTTTGCAACACTAGAACCCCCAAGCCTCTCAACGATGCTCAAATCGGGGGTCGCTTTATTTTTATACCTATGAGCATCCTTTTCTACAAAACCTATAAATCTCCCACTGACATAGTAACTTTACTTAAATGTAGGGGGTTAGTTATCACTGACTCCCAACGAACAGAACATTATATTCGTAATATAGGTTATTATCGTCTTAGTGCCTATTTATATCCTTTCTTACAGACTCCCAAAGAAGAACATCGTTTCAAGGTAGGAAGCAGTTTTCAAGATGTTCTCCACATCTATTGTTTCGACAAAAAACTCAGATTATATCTTTTCAATGAGATTGAAAAGATAGAGATAGCCCTGCGTAGCGCGTTGGCAAACATCGTGGCAGAAGCGACAGGTAATATCTTTTGGACGACCGATGCGTCTATGTTTGCAAATGCAGAGAAATTCAACAAAACTATGGTATTAGTAGACAAAGAACTGAAAAACTCTAAAGAAGAATTTATTCTGCATTTTAAACAAAAGTATAGCAATGCATATCCACCTGCTTGGATATTGATGGAAATACTTCCTCTTGGGGTTGTTACACGTATTTACGAAAATATAGCCGACAACATATTGAGGAAAAAAGTTGCAGGATACTTTTCCTTAACCGCACCTGTATTTACCTCATGGATGACAGTTATTACATTGACAAGAAATTCATGTTGCCATCATTCGCGTGTATGGAATAAGAGTAATGCTATTCTTCCGTTGATTCCAAAAAAACTGAAAGGGCAATGGATAAGTTCGATTATATCACCCAAACGTATTTTTTACAACATCTGTATCATCAAATGGTTCATCGATATTGTATCACCACATAATGATATGAAAGGTCATCTACAACAGTTGTTGGCGGATTTTCCTATGATTGATGTACAGGCAATGGGCTTTCCTGAAAATTGGCTAGAAGAACCTTTGTGGAAAGATTAAATTCTATATTTAAACAGAACGGGCGAAGAGAAGTCCGTCAGTGAGTTAATAATCTATGTTACCGCATTGTGTTACCCACTCAAATCGAACTCATTAATTGGTTTTCGGAAGACGCTGATATATAAAGTAATACATAACAATAAAAAGAAATAATATCATTCTTTTTTGTTTTCTTTTGTTCTGTCCTTGTCTAAATCAATTATTTTTGTGCTGTTAATTCTCTATTAGGGGTTTATTTCATGAATTATTCAATGCAAAATGGGCAATTTTAATTCTTTCATCGACAAATTAGACATGGACTTCTGGCATGAGATTTGTGCTAAGAACGGTAAACTGTGCCATTACAAAAAGGGGGAATTCTTTGTGCAAGAGGGAGATGTTATACGATATATGGGAATTGTGCAAGAGGGATATTTTAAATATGTCACTACAGATTCAAGCGGCAATGAACATATAACCGGATTAGCGCTCCCAGGAGCCTTTGTTGGCGACTATTTAAGTACCACACACAAAACACCTTGTATGACCAGTCTTGTTGCTGCAACAAATGCGGAGGCTCTGGTATGTGACTGTGAAGTACTTAATAAAGTTTTCGATGAGGATAGAGAACTTCATCAACAGCTTTCAGATTTACTATTCCATCATGTGTATAAACAATATTTGGATATACACCGTTTATCACCCAAGGAACGCTATATCGCTTTATTGAAAAGATGTCCTGATATTCTCCAAAATATTACGATTGGAGAAGTTGCCTCTTATTTGAATGTTACACCGACCTATCTCAGCCGTATCCGCAAGGAAATTACTTTTGAGAACAAATGATTTTATCAGATGAACGAGTTCAATACATACCTCAATAACTTAGACTATTCTTTTATAACAGATTTATGTAAAAGAAAAGGGAAACTACAGACTTATCGTAAAGGCGATTTTTTTATCCGTCAGTATGAGAAAAAACGTTTTGCGGGATGGGTGGAGAATGGTATTTTTCAATATACCCATATTGACGAAGAAGGAGAAGAACACATTGTAGAGTATTCGTTTACAAATGAATATGTATGTGACTATTCTTCATTTATGAAAGGCAGCTTGTCCTTGGTAAGCATTCAAGCAATAACTGATTGTTCCATTTATGAAATATCACACCATGATATTATTGAATATTGGGAGACAAATATGGAAACCCAACGGTTCGGAAGATACGTAGCCGAAAATCTATATGAAATGGTATATGGGCGACTGCTCGATTCGTATTGCAGTCCTGAAATACGGTACAAAAGACTGATGGAGCGTTGTCCCAATCTCAAAGAAGCAGTTCCTTTGAAAAGCATAGCTTCATTCTTGGGTGTTACTCCTGAAACTGTCAGTCACATACGCCGGAAACTGAGGGGATAATTCAATTATTTTAATGTTTAGTGAGAAAGGTCTTGAAATATTTCAAGGCCTTTTTTATTTATTATCCCATACTTTGCATTAAAATCAAAATTTCAATATGAATATAAACAGGAACCCTTTTATTATGGCCATACCTATAAAAGTGAAAAGATGTCGCTTCCAACATTATCATTGACAATGTTTATAAGAAAATGCATTGTCAATTTTATGCAACTGGAATATGGTTTTGTTTGTAACTCTCAAATTAGTTTGAGAGTTGTGTCACTTTGGGTATGTATATTTGCAAAAATCATATACTTTAAGCATTGTCTAATGTATATTTTCTGATGAAACTTTTTAGAGTAAATACACAGCATAAAAATGATTTATATGAGACAGTTTAGATATCACTTCTTTTTGATACTTATGGCGATATGTTGTTGCCATACAGTAAATGCACAAGTATGCATCATTGGTCGAATTGTGGATTCAGAACAGATTCCTATTGTAGGGGTAAATTGTGTCCTTTTGAATTTATCGGATTCGACTCTGATAACCGGAGCTACAAGTGATTTGAAAGGAAGGTTTAAATTAGAGGCAAAGGAGGATAAAGAATATATCCTGCAATTATCATCTGTTGGATATGAGAAGAGAAGCCAAATCTGCAAACCCGGCAATTTGGGAAATATAGTGCTTAACGAGGATGCCATGCTTCTTGACGAAGTGGTTGTTACTCCGCAAATACTGAATACTTTCGGGAACAAAAATCAATTGATACTGAGCGAAACAGCCATGAAAGTAGGCAACAATGCTTTGGATGCTATCAGTAGTCTGCCACAATTTAAGACAGACATCAGCAGTGATGCTCTGGTAACTGTGGACAATAAAAGTATTCTTGTACTGATAGATGGGATGAGGCGTTCTTCGCGTGAACTGAAAATGCTCAAAGCTGATGAAATTAAGAATATTCAGTATTATAGTAATCCTCCGGCAAGGTACGCCCATGAAAACATAGGAGCCGTCATTGATGTGAAAACAAAGAAGAAAGCCGATAAACTATACAGCCTATATCTTGACACAAAGAACGGAATAACAACGGGATACGGTACAGATATGCTCTCGATGGCATATAGGGACTCTCTGAATATGTTCACTGCGGCGTATTTTATCGATTATAGGGCACTGAACGACAATAGGATGAACAACACCTATTCGTATGATGGAAAAATAAATGAATATCGAGGACTGCCAGGCAGTTATAACGGGCAATATCATATTGGTCAGCTTACCTATCAGCGTTATCAAGGCAAGAATCTTTTCAATGCCAAAGTTGAATACCGTAAATCACCCGGCAAACAAGAATACGAACAAGAGCTGATGGGGAAAAACGATAATCCTCCCATCAACAGTAGAAGCCTCCAAAGCGACTATTCATCCGTTTCGGCCGACTTGTACTATATGTATATGTTTAGTCAGAACAGAAATTTATCTATAAATATATTAAATACCTATTATCATTCAAACTCAGATAATATTTTGACAAACAAAGAAGGCGGATACTCATTTGAAAACCATATAGACAACAAATCTTATTCCTTAATCGCTGAAGTTCTGTATGGCGATAAATTATGGAACGGAGATTTCAATCTGGGCGCTTATTACCAATATAAAAACCTAGACCAGAAATATAATTTTACTGAAAACTCAACAGTTGACACGCAAAAAGAATATGTATATGCCGATTATAGCAATGCGGTAGGTAAATTTTCATATAACATAGGGCTTGGACTGGAAAACAATCATTATGAAACAGCGACAAACGAAAAGTTCAATTATTGGGTATTTCGCCCATCTTTGTCTCTTAATATGCAAAACAATAAACATTCTGCTATAAGGTTAACGGCTTCAATAAATTCATCGATACCTAATGTAGGAGATCTTACCAATAGCATCGTAACCATTGACGAACATTTCTATTCACAAGGAAATACAGCACTTAAACCATATTACTACTATTACACAAACCTTGGCTACCAATATGCTTCCGACAATGGAAAATTTTATATTGCCCCGTCAGTAACTTATTCGTATTATCCGAATAAGAATATGCCAGCATTATTTACCGAAGGTGACGATGTTATTCTTAGGATAACGGAAATAAATAATGTTCATAATATAGGAGCATCTTTGTCGTTGAATTACAAGCCCATCAACTGGCTTGTACTCCGGCCATTCTATAACTATGAATATACAACATACAAGACATACAATCAAGCCGTAAAGCATGACTTCCATAATGCGGGTATTAGTATCCAGTTCCTGCCTAAAAACTGGCAGATTATGTGGAATGGTAATCTTCCTATGACATTGGTCGATGGTGACATATATACTCGTATGGGATTCAATATGACTACTTCAGTGCTTTACAAAATCAAGTCAATGTCAGTGGGGATGGAATATATTTACAATCCAAATCCATCAAAAGTATATGCTGACATCAAAGGATTCAGCTACGCGGAAGAAACCAGATGGAACAACTTCAAGAATCTTATGTCCCTGAAGTTCACCTACTATTTCTCCAAAGGCAAATCCCGCAATCATGCAGGAAAACGTATCAGTAATTCGGATAAAGATTCTGGACTGATAAATATTAATACTGCAAAATAATTTAACGTGATGTTTCATTTTATAAAACAATTGTTGTTCTGTAATACATCAGAAGCATAAAATTTTACGAGCTAGTGATAGTCGTTATCATTGCAGACAAATAAGAGTAAATATAAAATTCAAAAACAATAGTAATATGAAAGCAAAACATTTATTTGGAATACTGCTGCTGTTCTTGTTTACATTACCTTTCTTAGTGGGGTGCGAAAAATATCTTATAGGTGGAGAGAAAATTTTAGGTACTGCCACTATTAACGGTCAGAATTATAAAGAGTCTATTATATGGGCTTGGAATTTTCAAGGATATCCTTCATACCTCGAATTTAATAAAAACTATAAGGTGTTTGATTTTATTGCGAGATTATCTCCTGAAAAAGGAGGTAATCCTTCCTACAGCATTATCATCTATGTTTTCGCAGATGATTCTCAATTTAAGACAAACCACCCTTATATAATCAACTCTTATAAGGATGAGAATATTGATCTCTATATTGGCTTGATATTATCCCATATTTTGCAAGAAATGCATCTGAAATTCTTAAAGAAAGTGCAGAAGGGATTGCTTATGCAGCATCAAGTGTTTCTGAGAAGCGTATACCGCTAAAGGGGGAACTTGTATTAGAAAACATAAATCCTCAAACAAATGTTTGCCATGGATATTATTCTTTTTCTTCGTCTGAAAATGCTCCTGAAAAACTGGTTATTAAAGGGGAATTTGAGACAAAGACTGCGATAAATGAACTTACTTATTAAAATATTTATGCGATGAAATCAAAAAATGTAATTATGCTTTTATCTATAGCATTTTTTGATGATAATCCTAAGTCCCATAAATTCTATAGAATGTATAATTTGAACGTTGTTTGATGAATGAAAATTCACTTGCGAAAGTTCAGTTAAACTAAGTTGAAGTATGAAAAAGTTATTATTAAGTTTTGCATTTGTGTTTGCATTGGTGGGTTGCAAGAAAGAATTTGATGAAGAAAAGATTATTATGCCGTTAACTTATGAACAAGAGGTTGCGGTTATAAATAATTACACCACAATTGATACGGTAAATAATTGTTATTCAGTTATAATAACTGATGAAATAATGCTAGAGCACAATTTAACGGAAAAGAATGTGATACGTGCTTTAAAAGGCATAGAGTCCATTAATAAAAATATAGAGGAGGACATTAAAGACGGTAAAGTGGTAACACTTACATTGAATAATATGCATGGCTTCAAATCATTCACTGCCAATATTGACAAGTCGCAAATAAAGTTCTTGGACTTGTACGTTCCTGAATCGGAATTAAAAAGAACAGAACGTGTGTATGCAGGAAATATGTCTTTTGCGTATGGAAATTGGTTTGAGTATAGCAAGAGTTTTGAGGCCACGGAGCAGGTGACCAGTGATTTTTGCGTTACATCTTGTGATGGATATTGGAGCACAGCCATAGTCTGTGAGACGGGTTCCTCTTCATACGGACCTGCTTTTACAATTTATGGAAATAGCAATACGGCGGGTTGTATAAAGCGATATTGGTGGTTTACAGATACTAAGGATACCTCATGTCATTGGACCTTTAGAGCACAAAAGCCTGTGGGAGGCAATGCAAAAGGTTATTTCAACATTTCGGATACGTGTCATTGAAACTTGTTTGGATAAACATGAGAAGGCTGTAGATTAGATTCATGATAGCTTTTATCTATTTATTTTAAACGTTGGATGCACAAAAAATGGATATGCATAATTCAAAGTAATACGTTAAGAAAAGAGTGTGGAATGGTATATGGGCGACTGCTCGACTCGTATTGTAGCCCTGAAATATGATACAAAAGATTGATGGAGCGTTGTCCCAACCTCAAAGAAGCAGTTCCTTTGAAAAATATTGCATCATTCTTGGGCGTTACTTCTGCGACTGTCAGTCACATACGCCGGGAACTGAGGGGATAGTTTAATTATTTTAATGTTTAGTGAGAAAGGTCTTGAAATATTTCAAGGCCTTTCTCTTTTTTTCTTCTGTAATTTACATCCCAAAAATTGATGTATAATTCAAGGGTATGGTTATGTTTATAGATATAGTATTCTGCATGATTATTGACAAAGTTGATAAGGGAAAACAATGATACAGTCAATAGCTGTTTGCAAAGTTTTCTTGCTGAGTGAATGATAGAATATGATTTTGTTTGCAACTCTCAAACTAGTTTGAGAATTGTGCCGGTTTGGGTTTGTACATTTGCAGAAATGTATATGGAAAGAAAGTCTAGAAAATAATTTATAATCAGAATAATATGAAACTTAAAACAATTACTTTGCTGTTTTTCAGTATTATATTTGTTAGTTGTGCTTCTTTGTTAGGAGTACAAAATAGTAAATATACTTCAGAAAAGATTGAGATAGGAATGAGCAAGAAGGATTTTTTGAAACTTTTTGGAGAACCATACGCAAAGGAAATGATAACAGACAGATATAATCGTCCTGTTGAACGGATGCTATATCAAGAAAGCCTTTACGACCAAGAATGGTATACCTTGACAACAGCTTTTGTTTTTCAAGATGGAAAACTGATAAGTCAAGAGGTTGTTAGTAAGCAATATATTAATAGAAAAGGGAACAAATAACTTAAATATTAAATGAAGATTTTATGAGAACAAAGATTTTATTTGGAATACTGATATTATTCCTTTCTACATTTACCCTTATTAGTTGCGATAAGGAAGATGAGAAAATGCAGCAGTTTGAATTTACACCGGAATCATTAAACCAAACGGTCTGGAAAGGTAATATAACAGATCCAATCTACAATGGTGAAATAGGTATAAATTTTGAAACAAAGGAAAAGGGGAAGGTCTCATGCGTAGATCCACAAAACTCACAATATCAGATAACAAACCACTTTACATACAATATAGAGGGAAAATACATTTATTTCAAAGGCTCCACTATTTTATGTGATAATGTTCCATGGATTTTAATAGAATTAACAAAAGATAAAATGTTACTGAAATGTAACTTGGAAAATATAAATCCTCAAAGCCATTCAATATTGGAACTTAAAAGAATTGATTAACATGATAAGCCTCCAACGAGATGACTGCGGGGGCTTTTTTATCTGCATATTGAGAACATTCGTGGAATGTGAAATAAGCTGAAATGATAAAGTCTAAAATTCGGAATTATAGGAATTAATTCTTTACGCTTCAGGCATTAAAAGTGATAAAAATAATTGATAATAGAATGGCAAGATACAATGAATATTAGGAATATTATAAGTACAATATTAACTTTATATTGTCCTACTGTCATTTGGGGGCAGACAACTGGAAAAATAGTAGATACCAATCAGCAGTCAGTGGACGGTGCTACCATTGTCATGCAGTTGCCGGATTCAACCTATCTAGGGGCGACCATATCTGCAGCCGACGGAACATTTAGGCTTGAACCGGAGCCGGAAAGTTATCAGCTCATCGTACAGCATCTGCTTTATCAGACCAAGAAAATTAAGGGACAGGCCCGTGATATTGGTATCATTACCTTGGAGCCAAAGGACTATAATCTGGAGGAAGTGGTAATCAAGGGGGAACGTCCGTTTGTGACAGTGGAACAGGGAAAGCTCAATTATGACATTTCGACCCTCACGGAGAAACATATCGTAAACAATGCCTACGAGGCCATCTGTAAGCTGCCGGGGGTACAGGACAGGAACGGCAAACTCTCGCTGGTGGGCGCAAAGGATGTGACGGTGATTCTGAACGGGAAGGCAAGTACACTGACACAGGAGCAGCTGATCGAAATGTTGAAGAATACTTCCGCTTCGCAGGTACAGACAGCCGAAGTGATGTATAATACGCCACCCGAATATCATGTGCGCGGGGCTGCCATTAATATCGTAACGGCAAAGGCAGACGACAATACCCTTCAGAGTGAACTTTCGGTAACCTACAGCAACCAGTATTTCAGCAGTTACAGCGGCAATGTAAACTTCCTGCTGACAAAAGGCAAGTCGTCGCTGAATGTTTCTTATAACCCGGGCTATTCGCATATCATGACCGTGATGGACCTGGCTTCTATGCACAATTATGACGGGAAGGTATATGACATTACACAGACACAGAAAATCAATACAAAGGGCTGGAAGCATAACATCTATGCTGAATATGGCTATCAGATAAACGAAGACAACGAGTTGAGCGTGGGCTACAACGGTGCCTTGTCTAACAACGGCAAAGGTACGATTGATGTAAATGGAAACTTTCAGGACAGTCACAACGACAAGTTGCAGGACAGCCGGCTGCACAATGTCTTTGCCTGCTATTCTTCCGGCTTCGGACTGGATCTTGGTGTGGATTATACGGATTACACCATGAATGACAAGAATCGTCTGGTTAGTAAACTGACAGATGATACACGCCAGCTGCTGGACTATACTTCGGACCAGAAAATCCGTAAGTTTTCGGTATATGCCGACCAGAGCCACAGTCTTGCCAATGATTGGACTTTGAAATACGGTGTTCGTTATGATTATACCGATAACAAGAACAGCCAGTTGTTCAATCAGGCGGAGGGAAAGGGGAACGTGGATAATTCCTCTTCACGCCTTTATGAGGAGATTACCAACTTTTATGCCGGCTTCGACAAGGACTTTGGGAGTGGCCTCTCCCTTTCTCTCGGCAACCGGTGAGTATTACACCATCGGAAACTATCACAAATGGGCGGTCTATCCGCAGGCCAGTCTGAGCTATTCGCCATCGGAAAAGCATACGTTTATGCTGGGCGTTTCATCGGAAAAGGACTATCCCACTTATTGGGACATGCAGACCAGTACCACCTACATGAACGCTTACGAAGAGGTTCAGACCATCGAGGGACTGCGGCCTGCCAATGTGTACAGTGTGAATGTCAATTATCTCTTTCTTCAGAAGTACATGCTGTCGCTGTTCTATGAGCGTACCAACGATTATTTCACGATGGACATGTATCAGGCGAAAGACCGTCTGGCACTTGTGTACCGCACGCAGAACTGGAACTATTACCAGTCTTTCGGTATGAGTGCCAATATTCCGTTCAGCATCGGAAGCTGGCTTTCCTCTCAGGTAAACGCTGCGGTTATGAATGACCGTAACCGTTGCGACAACTTCTGGGATATTCCCTTTGACCGGAATAAATGGGCCTGTATGCTGGCCATGCAGAATCATTTCTCGGTAGGTTCCAATGTGGGCTTTGATCTGGATGCAACGTATCGCTCAAGCATGATTTCCGGTATCAGTGACACAAAGCCGGTCTTTACGGTCAATGTGGGAGCACAATGGAACTTCCTGAAGAATAAGGCAACTCTAAGCCTGACGTGTTCTGACTTGTTTGATACCATGCGCATGAAGGTGAGAAACCGCTATGCAGGACAGCACATCGACTTGAATATGGGGAAATACAGCCGTACCCTTTCCGTGAAGTTTGTCTATCGTTTTGGCGGCCGCATCAGCAAGGAGAAGAAGGAAGTGGATTCTTCACGTTTCGGAAGATAATGTATTTTGAACTACAGTTTTTGACTGAATTTATTGTATAAACTTGACTAATGAAAAAACTATTTTTAGCTTTAATAGCCAGCCTGATTTTGCTGCCGGCTTACAGCCAGTATGTTGTCAAAGGAAAAATCATGGACCCCGAAAATGCGGTAATGCCGATGGTAAATGTGGCCTTTTTGAACCAGGCAGACAGTACCCTTGTCAGCGGAGCGGTATCCGATTCTTGCGGGATATACAGCACATCGCTTGCGGAGGGAAATTATATTATCCGTTATTCTTATTTGGGTTACAAAACACTGTATAAGAAAATGCAGGTCAATGCCGACCGTACGTTGCCAGTGGTTCGGATGGAAGCCTCACAGACTACGCTGAAAGAAGTGGAAGTCACTGCGTATCGGAAGCCATTCAAACTGGATCGTGACGGACTGTTGGCCGATGTGGAGAATACCATTCTTGCCAAACAAACCAACCTGAACGACTTGCTCTGCAAGATTCCGGGTATACAGCAAAGAGGAAACTCCGTTGAAGTGATAGGGAAAGGAAGTCCTGTCTATTACATCAACGGCAGGGAAGTGATGGACCAGACCGAACTGGATAATCTGTCTGTCGATGAGATTCGTTCCGTGAAACTGATTATGAATCCGAGCATACGATACAATTCGGAGCAGCGTGCCGTCATCGAAATAAAGACCAAACGGTTGGGGGATGGATGTGCTTTCAATGTAAGGGGCAATCTGCAGCAGGGAAACCATTTCAAACAGAACTATCTTATAAATGGCAGTTACAATTACAAGAACTGGGATTTCTTTTTCTCCTACAATTACAACCGGGGAAAAAACAATTCAGCGCTTGACGTTTACCAGCAGACACAAAGTGACACTGTCTGGAACCTGACCCAACTGAGCGCAAAACAGATTTTTAATGAAAGCCATACCTATATGGGAGGGGTTTCCTATCATTTCTCACCCGAGTCGGAAATCGGACTGAAGTATGTGGGCAAGCACAGTCAAAACAGTACCTTTTCCGATGACACCCTTTCCATGATACCGGACCGGGGAACCTCCGCGTTCATGAAGAACCACAGGGACGTATCTGGAAAATCAATCAGTCACCACCTCAATCTGTATTACGTGAACGACTGGGAAAATGGTTGGAAAATAAATACCTATGGTGACTATATCCGTAAAACGGACCAAGGCGACGGCTATATCCGTGAATGGGAAAGTGACCGTTCGGAAACTTCATTGAATTATTATAATAAAGCTGTGTGGGACTTGTTTGCTGCCAAGCTCCGCCTCTCGTATGATACCGAGAAAGCGGGAACTATCAGTTTCGGTTATGATTTCAGCCACACAAGCGGAACGAACTACATCGAAAATGTACGTGCCCTGAATAATGGAAGGACAAAAAATATGGAGTTGAAGAATTCGCTTTTTCTGGCATACGATTTCTCCTGGAAAAATCTTTCGATGGGGGTTGGGTTCCGTTATGAATATCTTCGCAGTGACTTAAAGGAAACTTATACCGGAAAGCGGCAGAATCAGAACTATCATAATTTTCTGCCTTCCGTTTCGCTCAGTTATAATACGGAGAATCTACAGCAGTCGTTCAGTTACTCCATTCATACAGAACGACCTCCTTTTGGCGAGATGAACGACAATGCCGTCTATACCGACCGTTTCACCTATCGGAAAGGAAACCTATATCTGAAACAGGCAATAACTCATGACTTGAACTATATGCTGTTTTACAAGTTCTTACTTATAAACTTGAATTATAACAATATACATCATCCCTTAATATGGGCATTTTACAGTATGCCGGGAAACTCGGCTGTGACAGTAAACAGCATGGATAATTTTGATAAAATGCATAATCTGACGGGTATGGTAAATATGCAATATCCAGTGAAGTGGTGGATGCCTTCGCTTACGCTGACCTGCATGAAGACCTTCTTCAGTTATCCGGGGCCGAACGAAAGTGTCCTAAAAGCCGGGCGTCCATTGGTGATGGTGAACTTCAACAACAGTTTCACACTTCCTTCCGGATTCCTGTTGTCTGCTGATTTTAATTATGGTTCCAGAGGCTATTATCAGTTGTACGAAGCGAAGAGTTATACCTCCTTCAACTTGAGTTTGAAGAAATCGTTCCTGAAAGACAAGCTTCAACTTTCATTGGATGCTTACGACATTTTCAATAAGAACAATACGCGTGCTTCAGCCCGTCTGAATGATATTATCATGCACAGTGTCGGAAAGGAGGAAACCCGAAAAGTCGGTTTCACGATTACTTATCGCTTCCGCACGGAAAAGAAGATGAAGAATCAGAGTGCGGCCGAGACGGAAATGTCGCGGTTGAATATGGACAATCAGTAAAGAATACTGAATGAAGGGTTTTGAGGAAGTGTAAAGCCATATTTTTCACTCCCCAAAAGAATGAAATAGAAATGAGTAAGAATAATTTTGTGATACTTTTGGGTAAAGAATTCTTTGTTTTATTTCAGCTGTCAGCAAGGATTTTTATTCATTTACATTGAATTCATATCAATTAAATTAAGTAAAATTACCCCCAAAGTTACACGTAAAACTATTGGGGGTATTTATGAATTGAGTCGTTCTTACTGGCAGGTTTAGTCTGTTTCTTTTCCCCAAAGTTCAATATCTGTGGGAGCCCGATAAATGGATATGAGGGTAAAGAAAAAGCAAATAATGCTTACGATTAGGTATTCAAGTATGATTTGTATCATAGTCTTTGTTGTTTAGATTTATTATTTCTATTTTATTTATTCTTCTATGTATTCATATTTCTGATGATTGGTAATCAATACCGCATTGCGATGATTCAGAAGTTGCCATTCTGTTTGTCCGTCTGTATAGATTGCCGTCTTGGCGGAAGCTTCAGTCTGAGGTAGTGTATAACAGTTTGAAAGCGTGGAATGAAGCAGTTTTACAAAGGCCTGTTGTCCGTCATTGTAATAGATGACGTCCAATATGTTTGGAAGAACATTTTCCTCCTTTTCATCAGTTATACGGTAGATATTGTTGCAAGGTGTCAATAGGGTAAAGGTGTATGCAGCAGTATCATTCTTGAAAGTCAGTTCTTGTAATGAAGAAAGCCGTGGTACAGGTAGAGAAAGCTTTATGTGTTTTCCTGCATCGGCATATTCTTTTATGGAATCATTTTGTGAACTCTCCTCCAAGTTGTATTTGTTATCTCTGAAATAAAAATCAGCAAACTGCTTTCCTTTCCGGCTGTATACTTTGAGAAGGGCATCTTCTCCGCTTTGGTTTTCCTTGAGTGACTGTGAGATGAAAATCTCAGGTAGTGAGTTTTGGGTAGAAACTTGTCTTAAACTTATATTTTTATATGACAGGTGATTGGAATCACATGTAAATTCCATTTGATTGTCCAAATGAAGCGTTTGTCCTTGTTGTTTGATATCTCCATAAGTAACAAATGTTTCAGGCTGTGTAAGATACTTTTCCAGCAGTTCGTATTTGTTTCCATCGATTGTCAGCATGATGTAAATGCCGGGACAATCTGCAGCCGGCAGTATACCTTCGTAGGTTCCGTCATGCGTGTGAGAGACCGAGCATGCAGATAAGGGAAAAATGATACAGATAAGTATCAGTTGTAAAATCTGGTTTGTTTTCATGATGTTTGTTTAGGTATGGTTAATGAATTTTTTTTATTATATCTTTGGAGAATAATTTACTCACTGTTAATAAGATAGTGTACGGAGGTTTATTGAAATTGTAATTGTATTGATAGGGGAAGAATAGCTTGCTCAGACGCAATGGTTTCAAGGTAAGTTTTCTTAACTAGTTTTCTCGTTTGTGGGTAGTGAGTAAATATAAATATTTATGGTAATTGTATAGAAAACAAATAGGAGCGGAAAAGGTTCAATAAAATGGGAAGATTTGAAGAATTTAGTATTTTTACAAGTTCGTGAAATAGATTTAATCTTTAGGAGAAAAGTGTCAAAGTTACCTCAGCATAAAGTTTCCAATCTTTTGGAAATGGGAATTTATCTTCGCCGATTTTTGCCAGGTGTGTCGCAAGATACCCCTGTGACGTATACGCATCAGGACGATTATTATATGTTTGGTTTTGTGGAAGCTGGTGAGTATGAGATATGCATTGACTTTAAGACTTATCAGATAACCGCAGGGACAGTAATGATGACACAGCCTGGACAGGTATATGAATTTCTAAATTCTTCAGGTCTGTCAGCCTATGTTCTCTTTGTGGACAGCACGTTTGTGGAGGAAATTCAGAAAAGAGTCTTTGGGCAATATATATTAAGTTCGCAAACCGTTATGTTGCCCGTTTCACTGCGGAGAGATATGGAGTAGTTATTCCGTATGTTGGCTGAAAGAGAAAAAGACAAAGAGATGTTCAAATCATTTATTCAGCGTCTTGCGCTTTCCATTCTGGAGCTTGTGGGCTATGCCATGCGGGGGAATTTGCCTCTCCAAAACTACCTGCATCGGTATATAGAGCATACCATTGCCTTCAAAGAATTACTTCGATTGTATGTAGAGAAAGTCATAGGCGATACCAGACGGAATACACTCAGCTTGATGCTCATCGGTGTATAGGGTGTATTGACTGCATGAAAGTATGCCCTGAGCAGGTGATAGGTAAAATTCAACTGTTGTGGCACAAGCATGCTGTAATCAGGAATACTGACCGTTGTATCGGTTGTCTGAAATGTATGAAGGTTTGTCGGCATCAGGCAATTTTAAAAAGGAAAGAATATGAATAGAAAGTGGCTTTATCGCACTGACATTACGTTGAGGTGTTTGTTTCTGCTGACACTGCTTAGCGGCTTGAGTATGCATGCCGTCGGACATGGCTGTGGCAGCAAGGGAATCGGTTATGGACAGCTGTGCATCTGTTGTGTGCCTGGTCGTTTTTAGTATGTTCTTGGATACATATAAAAGCGCATTGGGGATGGTATCGGAATTTGGGGAAAGGTTTTGGAAGGCACAGTAAAGTGACCTGCTTTCTTTCTGTTATGTATTTGCTGACCGTGGTTTCCGGAATTATGCTTCTGACATTGAAAGGGACTGGAAATACTCATTGGGGAATATGCCATTTCCCGACAGGCCTTTTCTTTGAGGTATTGGGAGTTTGGCACTTGTGCAGTTGGTTGAGGCAGCTTCGAAAGTTGCGGTGAAAGTATTGGAAGTATTACCACATCAAGATGAATGAAGCAGAAAGACTCTCTTTCAGCAAGGTGAAAAACAACGTGAAAGAGAGTCTTTTTCTTATTCTGATATGCATAAGAGATTTACCATCTGACGGACAATGTAGGGTTTCCATTCTGTCAGTAAATCTTCGAAGTTTTCATCTTCATCCAGCATAGTCGTATTCACCAGATTGCGTGAAATAAAGGGAAATATCAGTGCGCTGTAGAATGTGAAAAAAACCATGCGTGATGGTACTTTCCGTAGTTTTCCACTGTTCATCTCTTCCTGTAGGCAGTCTTTCAGATTTTCAAAGAAATGGGATATGTTTAAGTTTTGGAAAGCTGTAAGCATAAAGTTCATGTCGCGGTGCATTTCCCTTACTACGAACAATGGCAGATAAGGATTCTGCAGCCACATGCGGTAATACATGTCTACTACTTGTTCAATCCGTTCAGGAAAGGACCGGTCCTTTTGTTGTATGATGTTTTGGAGCTGGGGGATGATGGATTGGATAATCATGCCGAAGACAGCATGAAACATTTTATCTTTTGTTCTGAAATAATAATGTAATCCCGGACGATTGATGCCTACTCGTTCGGCAATCTCGCTCATGCTGGTATCAGAGTAGCCTTTTTCCATGAACAAGGATTTGGCAGTTTGCAGAATTTTGTTTTCTAGGTTGAGGTTTTTTTCTTCAGTCATGGTATTCGTTATTTTAAGTGGTCAATGAACAATAGCAGGCGGTTGGTAACGTTGACGTCACTGACTCCGCTGTCAAAATCCAGGGAAAGGATGTTCATTTCGGGATAGAAATGTTTGATACGTTTTTCTATGCCTTTCGATACGATGTGGTTGGCAATACAGCCAAAAGGTTGCAGGCTGACCACATTGTAGATTCCTTGGCGGGCATACGACATGATTTCTGCCGGAAGCAGCCAGCCTTCGCCGAATTGAGCGTTTAATGAGATAACCTTCTGGGCTTCCTCTGCTTCTTCAAAGATGTCCTTGAAGGGGACGAAGTAGCGGAATTCCTTTCCAATCCGGTTGGCTTTTTCAATCTGTTTCTTGATTAGCAGGTAGGCCGACTTGTAGACGAAAACGGGGAGTGTTTCTTTCTGAATATGCGATTCTATCCGGGCTTTCCGGTTGACGAAGTTTTGCATGAAGAAATCGGTCAGGACGGAAGGTACCACTTCAATGCCCTGTTCCGTCAGCCACTCAATGATGTTTTTCTGTGCGAAAGGGTTGAATTTCAGGAAAATTTCTCCTACCACTCCCACTTTGGGACAGTCGATGTTGCGGGAAATGGAATTGAATTCTTCGGCGGCCTGCGACATCAGCTTCCATAATTCTTTGCTCCGGCTGGCCAGTAGCAGTTTTTCGGCCTGCTTCAGGTATTTATCCCGAAGTAGTTTAGCCTGTCCGGGTTCCTTCTCACGCACGGCAGCCGCGTAATAGAATTTAGCGATGCAGTCACTGTAAAGAATACTGCGGAGCGCTACCGGCAAGATTTTTATCCAGTTTATCTTGAAACCGGGCTGCCCGGTTTCCATCGAACGTCCGAAAGTCAATGATATGACCGGGGTGGACGGATAGCCTGCTTCTTCCAATGCTTTCTGAATGAGCGGCAGGTAGTTGCTGGCACGACACTGCCCGCCGGTTTGGGTCATGGCGACGATGGTCTGTTCCGGGTTGTATTTTCCGCTCTTGAAAGCTTTGATGACATCGCCCACAATCAAGGTAGCTGGATAGCATACCTCATTGTTGGCATACTTCAATCCCCATTCACACGATTCCGTATTACTGAGTGCCAGGTTCTCCGTGTCGTATCCGGCTAAATGCATGATGGCGGGAATTAGTGGAGAAATGAATGGCGTGAAGAACGGCAACAGAATTTTTTTGTGACGAAGGTCACTCTCACTGACTACAGGAGTCGTGGAAACAGGTGTTTCCTTTCTGTCCATTTCAGTTTCATGAAAGAGCTTCATACTTTCTGTCAGTGAACGGATACGGAGTTTCATGGAGCCCACGTTGCTGATGTCGTCCAGTTTGAGAAGGGTGAAGGGCTTTCCTTTTCGAATCAGTATGTCGCGAACTTCGTCTGTTAGAAAAGCATCAGGTCCGCATCCGAAAGACGTCATTTCGATGAACTGCACGTCTGTCCCTTGTGTAGCACACCATTGTGCAGCTTTCAGAATCCGGTTGGGATAAGACCATTGTGCCAAAAAATGCGTATGATTCATGTCTTGAGGCAAGTTACGTACGATGTCGTCTGTGATGACATCGATTCCCATGTCTGCCAGTATATCGGAAATTTTATGTTGAATCAGCATGTCGGTATGATAAGGTCGTCCGGCCAGAAGAATTATCGGATGATGTTGTTTCCGGGCTTTTTCCAGCAATTGCAGATTATACTTGGTCAGTGACTGCTGGAATTTGTCTTGTGCTTGCTCTGCTTGAGCAAAGGCTTTTCGGATGCAGGATTCTTCCACTCCCAGTTCTTTCAGGTAACAGGCACATTGTGTATATAGCAAATCTCTTTCTTTGAAGGAGATGGATGGCGAGTCGATGGGGATTCCCATGTTTTGTACACTTTTGATAACTTCTGCATATCCAGTCACGATGGGGCAGTTGTAGCTGTTTTGTTCATTGCCTTTTTTCTCGAAAATGACGAAAGGCATGAAGATTCGGTCTACTTTTTGGTCTATTAATTGTTGTATATGGGCATGTACCAGTTTGGCTGGGAAGCAGATATTGTCGGACATGACTTTCCGGGCATTCTGTTCGTAATCTTTAAAGTCTGACTTTCCAGATAGCAAGACCCGTATGCCACATGTCGTGAACAGAGTGTGCCAGAAAGGAAAATCCTCATACATATTCAGGCTTCTGGGGATACCGATGGTCATTCGGGGAGTCGGGACTTCAAACTGAATGCGTTGAAACAGTTGCTGGTTCTTGAAGTGATATGCGTTTTCACCGGCTTCTTCCTTGGAACCGTTTGTGAAAATTTTTTCACATCGATTACCAGAGTAATAATTCTTTCCGTTGTCGAATCGATAGCGGAACACTTGGCAGTGGTTGTCGCATCCTTTGCAATGCAGGGTGTGAGTCGTATAATGGGCTTTTGAAAGAATATCTTCTAGCGAGAGTGAAGTCTGGCTGTGGCGGCGGGCATATAAAGCACAACCGAAAGCTCCCATCAGTTCTGGTTTGTTACACCGGATGACTTCTGTTCCGGTCAATCGTTCCAGGGCACGTACTACGGCATCGTTTCGCATGGTTCCTCCTTGTACTACAATGTGGTTGCCAAGTTCGGCTGCATCTTTTAATTTCAGGACCTTATACAGGCAGTTTTTCATCACGGAATAAGCCAGTCCGGCTGCGATGTCATCTATGGTTGCGCCTTCCCGCAGGACTTGTTTTACTTTTGAGTTCATAAAAACAGTACATCTGGATCCTAAATCGCAGGGCTCGGAAGCACGGCAGGCAGCCTGTGAGAATTCTTGAGCTGTATATCCCAGTGTGTGGGCAAATGTCTCGATGAAAGAGCCGCATCCGGAAGAGCAGGCTTCGTTGATTTCAATCCGGTCGATGATTCCCTGATGAACGAAGATGGCTTTCATGTCTTGCCCACCGATGTCAAGAATGAATGAGACCTCTGGGTCCAGGTAATGAGCAGCTACGTAATGTGCAATAGTTTCTACGATTCCTGCATTTAACTGGAAAGCCGCTTTAATCAGGTCTTCCCCATAGCCGGTGGAACAGCTTCCTTTAATACAGAGGGTTGTGTGATGTGCTTCACATTGCGTTTTCAGTAAATTCAGTCCTTCGGATACGGTTTCGATGGCATGTCCGCCGTTGGGTTGGTAATAGGTGAACAGTATTTGGTCATCTGGGTCAGTTACAACAATCTTTGTGGTGGTGGAACCGGAATCAATTCCAATGTAAACATCTTGTATTCCTGATTTCCAGTGAGTTGCTTTTAATTGATGTGTGGAGATTCTGTTTTCCCATTTTTTGTGCTCGTCGGCTGTGGAGAAAATCGGAGGTAGTCCTTGTGATGAGCGATTGGAATATCCGGGGATACGCAGTTGGTCTGTCAATTGGGAAAGTTTGTATGTTGAAGCTTTTTGTGTAGATGAAAGTGCTGCACCCAAAGCAGGTAGCAGAGTGCCGTTTTCAGGCAGCACGATGTCTTCTGCTTGTAAGTGAAGATATTCTATGAAAGCTTTTCGAAGGGCAGGAATAAAGGTTAACGGGCCACCACAGAAAAGAACCGGTGCTTTGATATCCCATCCATGTGCTAGAGTGACTACGGTTTGTACGGCTACAGCATGAAAGATGGAAGCAGCGATGTCTTCTCTGCTTACGTTTCTAGCCACCAGATTCTGGATATCTGTCTTGCAAAATACACCGCATCGGGATGCTATCGGATATATGCGGGTAGCCTTAAGCGCGAGTTTGTTCAGCTCTTCCACATCTGTGCCGAGAATTACGGCCATTTGGTCGATGAATGCTCCTGTTCCTCCAGCACAATTTCCGTTCATTCTTAAATCAGTAGGCTGGCCATGAGTGAAGAAGACGATTTTTGCATCTTCTCCACCAATGTCAATCATGGAAGTGATTTGTGGATAATGTTGCTGGATGGCTTTGGTGGCTGCTACAACCTCTTGGACAAAGGGCAATGAATATTGTTCTGACAAACCCATACCTACTGAGCCGGTGAGACAAAGATACACATCTGCGTCACCGATTTTATTCAGCAGCTCTTGGAGGATATTTGTTACGGTCTCTTTTGCTTTTGCATGATGTCGTTTGTATTTTGAAAATATGAGGTTTCCTTTTTCATCGATGGTTACCACTTTGACTGTGGTAGAGCCCATGTCAATCCCTATTTTATACATGTTTTTATAAGTTTTACACTATTGTCAAACGCAAAAGTAAAGAACATAAATTGATTTAGGAAGGGGATGAGATAAGAAATTAACATAAATTATTCGGAACGTTAAAAGTCGATTCTTGATGACATTGGAAGCCTTTAGAAAACTTGGAGCAAAACGCCCGGACATTTTGTTTCAGATGCGAAAGTGTTTTTCAGTCGGATTGATTTCCCTTTTATTTTTGCCTCTTGTTTAAGGGACATTTAAATAGCTTGAAAAGATATTCGGCTCTTTCTCATATCTCATTCTTTTTTGTAAATTTGCATTTCGTTTCGTCGCATAATGAAAAGAATTAAGAATGAATTATAAAGAATTGTTTCATAAAATGGCATTTTTGCTTTCTTCGCCCGGACGTTTTTGGGAAAAAGAGGCATCCGAAGGAGAAGGAAACCGAATGATGTCAGAATATGTTTATCCGTTGATCGGATTGTGCGGTTTATCGGAATTTATTGGTACCTTTATCGGACGTGATGTCAGTACGGAATTTTTTCAATGGGCACTGACTCGTTGCTGTGCCGTAGCCGTGGCCTTGTTTGGAGGTTTTTTCCTGGCTGCATACCTGCTCGACAAAATCAGTTGGAGGTGGTTTGACAAATATCTTCCGAAAGATAAGCTGCAGGTGTTCGTAGGGTATTCCATGACAGTCTTGTTTGTGCTTGACATAGTGAACGGACTGGTTTCCATTGAAATCCTGCACTGGATATTGCAGTTGTATACGGTGTTGGTTGTGTTTGAAGGGGCACGGCGCTTTTTAGGTATTGCGGAAAGCAAGCTGACGTCGTATACGGTGGTAGCTTCCATCTTGATTCTGCTTTCTCCGATAGTGATAGAATCTGTGTTTAATAAATTGTCTGTAATTTTGAATTGATGAGACCAGTTGCAAATAATATTAATATCAAGAACAAGCGGGCATCGTTCGATTATGAATTCATCGATACGTACACCGCAGGAATCGTGCTGACCGGTACGGAAATCAAGTCCATCCGGCAAGGGAAGGCGAGTTTGGTAGATACGTTCTGCTTCTTCTCCCGTGGGGAACTGTGGGTGAAGAACATGCATATTGCCGAGTATTTTTACGGTTCGTACAACAACCATACGGCGCGGCGCGACCGTAAGCTGCTGCTGACCAAGAAGGAACTGCGGAAACTGCAGCGCACCTCCGAGGAGCCGGGCTTTACCATTGTGCCTACCCGCATGTATATCAACGAGCGTGGACTGGCCAAGGTGGTCATTGCGCTGGCCAAGGGTAAGAAACAGTATGACAAACGTCAGACATTGAAAGAGAAAGAAGACCGGCGGATGATGGACCGCATGTTCAAACGCTAAACCAAACGATTAAAGGGTAGGCATGCCTATGCAGACAAAGACAATACCACAACTGATACGGGAACGTATCCTGGTGCTCGACGGGGCAATGGGTACGATGATACAGCAATATAATTTGTCGGAAGCGGATTTCCGTGGGGAACGTTTCAAGGAGGCAAAGGGACAGCTGAAAGGAAACAACGACCTGCTGTGCCTCACGCGTCCGGAGGTGATAGAAGACATTCACCGGAAATACCTTGAAGCGGGAGCCGACATTATTGAAACCAATACGTTTAATGCCACTTCGGTGTCGATGGCCGACTATCATGTGGAGGCCTATTGCCGGGAAATCAATCTGGCAGCTGCCCGTTTGGCCCGTCGGATAGCCGATGAGTTTACAGCTTTGAATCCGGAGAAGCCTCGTTTTGTGGCGGGGTCTGTGGGGCCGACCAACAAGACGTGCTCCATGAGTCCGGATGTGAACAATCCGGCTTTCCGGGCATTGACCTTCGATGAATTGCAGGAGGCTTATTGCGAGCAGATGGAAGCCTTGCTGGAAGGCGGGGTGGATGCCTTGCTCATCGAAACCATTTTCGATACGCTGAATGCCAAGGCGGCGATTCGGGCGGCGGAACTTTCGATGGAAAAAACGGGTCGGAAGGTTCCTCTGATGCTGTCGGTTACGGTATCGGATGTGGGTGGACGTACGTTGTCGGGACAGACACTGGATGCGTTTCTGGCTTCAGTGGAACATGCGGATATTTTCTCTATTGGACTGAACTGTTCGTTCGGGGCCCGTCAGTTGAAGCCTTTCCTGGAAAGACTGGCTGCTCGTGCACCTTATTACATCAGTGCGTATCCGAATGCCGGACTGCCGAACACGCTGGGACAGTATGACCAGACGCCGGAAGACATGGCAGCCGAAGTGAAGGAATATATCGACGAAGGACTGGTCAACATCATCGGTGGATGTTGTGGTACCACGGAAAAATATATCGCCAAATATCAGAATTTGATTCGGGGGGTGCAGCCTCGTGTGCCGGTGCAGCCGCACAAGTATATGTGGCTGTCGGGACTGGAACTGCTGGAGGTGTCACCCGAAATCAATTTCGTGAATGTGGGGGAACGCTGCAACGTGGCAGGTTCGCGGAAGTTCCTCCGGCTCATCAACGAGAAGAAATACGAGGAGGCTTTGTCCATCGCCCGCAAGCAGGTGGAAGACGGGGCATTGATTCTCGATGTCAATATGGACGACGGACTGTTGGATGCGGCAGAAGAGATGACCACCTTCCTGAACCTGGTGGCTTCGGAACCGGAAATCGCCCGTGTGCCCCTCATGATTGACTCTTCCAAATGGGAAGTGATTCGTGCGGGACTGAAGTGTGTGCAGGGTAAATGCATTGTCAACTCCATCTCCTTGAAGGAAGGGGAGGACGTGTTTGTGGCACATGCCCGTGAGGTAAAAGAGTTCGGGGCGGCTGTCATTGTCATGGCTTTCGACGAGAAGGGACAGGCCGATACCTTCAGCCGCAAGATTGAGGTCTGTGAACGGGCTTACCGTATTCTGGTGGACAAGGTAGGATTTAATCCACACGATATTATTTTCGACCCCAACGTGCTGGCCGTGGCTACGGGTATCGAAGAACACAACAATTACGCGGTCGATTTCATTCAGGCTACCGGATGGATACGCAAGCATCTGCCGGGAGCACATGTGAGCGGAGGAGTGAGCAACTTGTCGTTCTCTTTCCGCGGCAACAATTATATCCGTGAGGCCATGCATGCGGTGTTCCTCTATCATGCCATTCAGCAGGGTATGGATATGGGCATTGTGAATCCGGCCACTTCCGTGCTTTATACGGACATTCCGCAGGATATCCTGGAACGGATTGAAGATGTGGTGTTGAACCGCCGGTCCGATGCGGCGGAACGGCTGATTGAAACGGCGGAACGGCTGAAGCGGGAAAAGGAAGGAACGGCTTCGCAGGAAGGACATGAGGCTCAGTTGCTGTGGCGTAAAGATACCACGGTGGAAGAACGGTTGCAGTATGCATTGGTGAAAGGACTTTCGGACTATCTGGAAGAGGACTTGCAGGAAGCGCTTTCCCGTTACCCGAATGCAGTGAGCATCATTGAAGGTCCGCTGATGGCGGGCATGAACCATGTGGGCGATTTGTTCGGCTCGGGTAAGATGTTCTTGCCGCAGGTAGTCAAAACGGCGCGTACCATGAAGAAGGCCGTAGCCATTCTCCAGCCTTATATCGAGGCGGAAAAGGAGGAGGGTGCCCGCAGTGCCGGAAAGGTGCTGGTGGCCACGGTGAAGGGCGACGTGCACGACATCGGAAAGAACATCGTATCGGTGGTCATGGCGTGCAACAACTATGAGATTATCGACTTGGGTGTGATGGTACCGGCAGAGACAATTGTGGAGACGGCCATCCGGGAAAAAGTGGATATCGTAGGGTTGAGCGGACTGATTACACCTTCATTGGAGGAAATGGTGCATGTGGTGACGGAACTGCAGCGTGCGGGAGTGGATGTGCCGGTGATGATTGGAGGGGCAACCACCTCGAAATTGCACACGGCTTTGAAGATTGCGCCCGTATATCACGCGCCGGTGGTGTACATGAAAGATGCTTCGCAGAATGCGCTGGTGGCTGCCAAACTGCTGAATCCGGAACAGCGTCCGGCTTTTGTAGAGGCGTTGAACGAGGAGTATCAGGCTTTGCGTGACAAGAACAAGCAGAAAGTGGTGAAGACGGTGTCACTGGAAGAAGCGAAGAAAAACAAGTTGAATCTTTGGGATTAATCATTTAATCAGGATAGTATGAATGTACAGATAGAAGAAGGATGGAAAAAGGCGTTGGCCTCAGAGTTTGAAAAGGATTATTTTGTCCGGCTGACGGATTTTGTCCGCCAGGAATACAAGCAGACCACGGTATATCCTCCCGGACGGCTGATTTTCAATGCGTTCAATCTTTGCCCTTTTGATAAGGTGAAGGTGGTGATTATCGGGCAGGACCCGTATCACGGACCGGGACAGGCGCATGGGTTGTGCTTTTCGGTCAACGATGGGGTACCGTTTCCGCCTTCTTTGCAGAATATATTCAAGGAGATTCATGACGATTTGGGCACTCCGATGCCTGCGAGCGGGAATCTGACCCGGTGGGCAGAGCAGGGGGTACTGCTGTTGAACGCTACGTTGACGGTACGGGCGCATCAGGCGGGTTCCCATCAGCGGAGAGGGTGGGAAGAGTTTACGGATGCGGCCATTCGGGCACTGGCCGAGCAGAAAGAACATCTGGTGTTTATCTTGTGGGGTTCTTATGCCCAGAAGAAGGGAGCTTTTATTGACCGCAACAAGCATCTGGTGTTGACTTCCGTACATCCTTCGCCTTTGTCGGCCTACAACGGGTTCTTTGGCAACAAGCATTTCAGCCGTACCAATGAGTATCTGGTGGCTCATGGCGAGACACCCATCAATTGGTAGAAACAGTCCGAACGGCTTTTTCTGAAAAAATGAATCCCCTTGCTTCTGCTCTCCGTGGAGTGGAAACAAGGGGATGGTTATAATAGTGTGTGTTTGTATCAGATAAGCTGCATGCCCAGTTCCGCGCATTCTTTGCGCATCTCTTCCGGCCAGATGCTGGCTTGAATTTCTCCGATGTGGGCTTTTTTCAGGTAAAGCATGCACAGACGTGACTGTCCGATACCTCCTCCGATGGTGAGCGGCAATGTATCGTTCAGCAGGCGCTGGTGGAAATAAAGTTTGGTACGTTCTTCTTTTCCGGCCAGTTCCAGTTGCTTGAGCATGGCAGCTTTGTCCACACGGATACCCATGGAAGAAATTTCGAAAGCGCGCTGTAGTACGTCGTTCCATACCAGCAAGTCTCCGTTCAGTCCCGGCAGTCCGGTCTTCGGGTCGATGGTGGTGTAGTCGTCATAGTCGGGAGCGCGCAGGTCGTGCGGTTGTCCGTTGCTCAGCTTGTTGCCGATACCGATGATGAATACAGCCCCGAAACGTTCGGTAATCAGGTTCTCACGCTCCTTGGCGGTCTTGTCGGGGTACATCTGCAGCAAATCTTCAGAGTGGATGAAATGCACGTCGTGCGGCAGGAAGGATTTGATTTGCGGATACATTTCACAAATCATGTATTCCGTGCGTCGCATGGCCGCATAGATGCGGGTCACGATGCTTTTCAGGAAATCTACTGTCCGCTGTTCCGGCGTGATGACCCTTTCCCAGTCCCACTGGTCTACATACAGGGAGTGGATGTTACCCAGTTCCTCGTCGGCACGAATCGCGTTCATGTCGGTATAGATACCGTAGCCCGGTTCAATCTGGTAGTCGGCCAAAGTCAGTCGCTTCCATTTGGCCAGTGAATGAACCACTTCTGCCTGCTGGTCGCCCAAGTCTTTTATCGGGAAGGTGACCGGACGTTCCGTACCGTTCAAGTCGTCGTTGATACCCATTCCTTTCAGAACAAACAATGGAGCGGTTACACGCCGCAAGCGAAGTTCGGAAGAAAGGTTCTGCTGGAAAAATTCTTTAATCTGCTTGATACCCAGTTCGGTTTGCTTCATGTCAAGCAACGGCTTGTAGCCGACAGGTTTTATAAGGTAACTCATTTGTTTATTTCTTTAATTGTTTGTTTTGCTTGCAAAGATAGGTGTATTTTGTAAATATGCAAGCGAAATGTGAAATAACTTATCAAAATGATTTTGTTTTATTTGTATGCATAGATAAAATGAAAACAAATAAAGGGAAATAAAAAATGTCATTCTGGAAACTGCTTTCTGGAATGACATTCTATGAAGTGATAAAGAAATTGCTTTTCAGCGATTCTTGTACATGTTGTCGTAGTAATTCTGGTATTCTCCGCTGGTAACATTCTTCACCCATGCCTGATGGTCAAGATACCATTTGATGGTTTTGACGATACCGTCTTCAAACTTGGTTTCGGGTGTCCATCCCAATTCACGGGTAATCTTGGTTGGGTCGATGGCGTAACGTTGGTCGTGTCCCAAGCGGTCTTTGACAAAGGTAATCAGTGAATCGTTGATCCAGTCAATGCTGATTTGTCCGTCGGCAGTCATTTCCTTCTTTTTGAGCACGTTCCGGTATTCGGGTTGCTCGGTCATTATCCGATGAATGGTAGCGATGGTCAGTTTGACAATTTCGATATTCTGTTTCTCGTTGTGTCCGCCTACATTGTAGATTTCTCCGTCTTTACCTTTGTTGATAATCATATCGATGGCCTTGCAGTGGTCTTCCACATACAGCCAGTCGCGCACATTGGTTCCGTTGCCATATACGGGAAGTCTTTTCCCTTCCAGAATATTCTTGATGATCAGTGGAATCAGTTTTTCCGGGAAATGATACGGGCCGTAGTTGTTGGAACAGCGGCTGATGGTCACCGGCATCTTGTAAGTATCCCGATAAGCCATGACAATTAAGTCGGCACTGGTTTTGGAAGCACTGTATGGGCTGTGTGGGCAAAGAGGAGTTTCTTCTGTGAAATAGCCTTCCGGTCCTAAGGAACCATATACTTCATCGGTCGAAACTTGGTGGAAACGCACTCCCTTTCTCCAGGTGGGATAACCGTTTTCATCCTTTCCCGTCACCCATGCACGGCGGGCAGCATCCAGTAGGTTCTGTGTGCCTAGAATGTTTGTCTGTAAAAAGAGTTGTGGATTTTCGATGCTGCGGTCTACGTGACTTTCGGCGGCAAAGTTTACGATGTAGTCAAATTTGTAATCGGCAAATAACTGGTCGGCCAGGTTGCGGTCGCAAATATTGCCTTTTACAAAGAAGCAGCGTTCATTGTCGATATCGTGGGAAATTGTTTCCAGGTTTCCTGCATACGTTAAGGCGTCAAGTATGATGATTTTGATGTCGTCGTGCTTGGCCAGGATGTATTTTATGTAATTAGCCCCAATGAATCCGGCAGCTCCCGTAACTAAATATGTTTTCATATATGGTTTCTATTTTTGCTGCAAATTTCGGAAAGATTTTCGAATGCAACAAGATTTTTTTGCTTTAATCATTTAATTCTATTACTTCTAAATTGGAGAAACTTCCCTCTGTGATGGAGAAACGTATCAGTGTACGTACTTGATGGAAACCATATTTTCCAGCAGCTCCCGGATTGATGTGCAACAGGTGCAGGTGAGGGTCATATTTTACTTTTAGGATGTGGGAGTGTCCGCTGATAAACAGTTGCGGGGGTTGCGTGGCGAGAATCTGCCGGACGGAAGGGTCGTACTTCCCCGGATATCCCCCAATATGTTTCATCAGTACGTCGGCTCCTTCTAGTTGGAAGCGGTTGATTTCCGGAAAACGGAGACGCATGTCCTGACCGTCGATATTTCCATATACGGCCCGGAGGGGGCGGAAGGCGGCCAACCGGTCGGCCACTTCTTGTGAGCCGATGTCTCCGGCATGCCATATTTCATCGCAGGTGTCAAAATATTTCAGGTAACGTTCGTCCCAATAGCCATGGGTATCGGACAGAAGTCCTATTCTTTTCATTTTTCTGTTGTTTTTGTCCGACAAAGATAGTACATTTGACCAAACCTTGAAGAATTCTATTATGGAAAGCCACTATAAATATTTTAATCGCGACATCAGCTGGTTGTCGTTCAATCATCGTGTATTGTTGGAAGCGGATGACGATACTCTTCCTTTGTATGAAAGAATTAATTTTATAGCCATTTACTCATCCAATTTAGAAGAATTTTATCAGGTGCGTGTGGCGGAACACAAGGCCGTAGCTTCTGGAGGAAAGAGTGAAGACATGACGGTAGGAGAGGCTCATGCCTTGATTCAGCGGATTACGGAAGTGGTGAACCACCAGCTGGAGGATCGTGTACGTATTTATGAGCAAAAGATACTTCCCGAACTGCGGCGGAACCATGTCGTCTTTTATCAGAGTAAAAATGAGGTAGAGGATTTCCACAAGGAGTTTGTGCACCGTTTTTTTATCGAAGAAGTTTTTCCTTATCTTCAACCGATGAAAATAGAACCGGAGAATGTTCGTTTCTTTTTGCGTGACAAGCGCTTGTATCTGGCGGTGAAAGTCCGGAAAATCGGGGCGGATAACTCGGAATATTATCTTATCAAGATGCCGTATAGCAAGGTGCCCCGTTTTGTGGAATTACCTTTTCATGAGGGGAACTATTATCTGATGTTTCTGGAGGATATCATCAAAGCGAACTTGCAAGAGATGTTTGTGGGGTACGACGTAGAATGCAGCTATTGTTGCAAGATTTCGCGGGATGCCGATGTGTTTGTAGATGATGTGCCGGCAGAAAGCATGGTAGAAAAACTGAAGGAGAAAGTGAAGAAGCGGAAGATTGGAGCAATTTGTCGTTTTGTGTACGACCGGAAAATGCCGGTAGATTTTTGGGAGGCACTGGTAAAAGCGTTGGGCATCAACCGGGAGGAACTCGTGCCGGGCGACAAGCATTTGAATCTGGAAAACCTGTCCTTCCTGCCGAACCCGAATCCGGCTATCCCACAGATGGTCAAGCCGCAGCCGATGTGTTTGCCAGGGATGAACGAAAAGCATTTCATGTACCGACGGATAGCTAAACGCGACATGCTGCTTTATTATCCTTATCATGGTTTTGAACATTTTATTCGTTTCCTGTATGAGGCCGTACGTGACCCGTTCTGCCGGGAAATCATGATTACGCAGTATCGGGTGGCAGAACATTCGGAGGTAATCAATGCCTTGATTGCAGCCGCCCGGAACGGAAAGCATGTCACGGTGTTCGTGGAATTGAAGGCCCGTTTTGATGAAGAGAATAATCTGGCAACCGCAGAGCTGATGCGGAAGGCGGGGATTGACATCATTTTCAGCATCCCGGGGTTGAAGGTACACGCGAAGGTGGCGTTGGTGCTTCGGGAGAACGACAAGGGAGAACGTTTGCGAAGCTATGCGTATGTCAGTACGGGGAACTTCAACGAGAAGACCGCGAAAATTTATGCGGATATTGCCTTGTACACGTGCAACAAGCAGATTGTGGAGGACATGTATACCTTGTTCCGTGTGTTGAGAAAAGAGCTGAAGGAACCTCATTTCAAACGTCTGCTGATTGCCCGCTTTAACTTGTTGCCGGAACTTAAACAGTTGATTCAAAAAGAAATCAATTTAGTGCGTAAAGGAAAGCCTGGGCGAATCATCTTGAAGATGAACGCCCTACAGGATACGGCCATGATTGACGAACTGTATCGGGCCAGTGAGGCGGGGGTACAGATTGACTTGATTGTTCGAGGAATTTGTTGTCTGGTGCCCGGAGAGTCGTTCAGTCGGAATATTCGGGTCACCCGCATCGTGGATACGTTTCTGGAGCATGCCCGTGTGTGGTATTTCGGTAACGGGGGCGACCCAAAGGTGTTTATCGGTTCACCCGACTGGATGCGTCGCAATTTGTATCGCCGCATCGAGGCGGTCACTCCCATTTTGGACGGGAAGCTCCGGCAGGAACTGACCGATATGCTGAACCTGCAGCTTTCGGCCAACCGGAAGGCTTGCTGGGTGGACAATCATTTGCAGAATGTCTTTAAACGGAAACCGGGGAATGACGACGTGCGGGCACAATATGATTTTTATGAATACTTGAAACGCAAGCTGGCTGAGGATTAATCAGCCGGCTTGTGTTTGTTTTCGGAAATGAGCAGCAGCTTGTCTCCCGGCTTCAGTTCCATTTGCCCGTTGGGGATGAGAAACTCACTGCCGCGTTTCACCAGCATGACCAGCGTACCTTTCGGAATCTGCATGTCGGCCAGCTTGTTCTGGGTGGCCAGCATTTCCGGTGTCAGGGTGAGGTCGTTCAGGCGGGTGTCGATTTCGTCTGGCAGTTCCACTCCAAATTCATTGCCTTCCTTGGGAGCCGGCAAGTCTAAGTGTAGCAGTTTGGCGGCCTTCGTGATGGTCATTCCCTGAATGACCAGTGACACGAGGGTGATGAAAAAGACAATGTTGAACAGCTGTTGGGAACCCTCGATTTCGGCCAGTACGGGGTAGGTGGCGAAAATGATGGGGGTAGCTCCTCTCAACCCGACCCATGAGACAAACAATTTGCCTTTAGCGGTGATGTTCCGGAATGGAAGCAGGCAGAGGAATACGCTGAGCGGACGTGCCACGATAATCATGAAGGCACCAATCAGCAAGGCCACTGCGGCCAGGTCGAGCATTTCGTGCGGGTTGACCAGCAATCCCAACGTGAGGAACATGATAATCTGGAAGAGCCAGGTCAGTCCACTCATGAACGTATTGATTTCTTTCCGGAAAGCCAGTTTGGTGTTTCCCAGAATCACGCCCATGATGTACACAGCCAGGTAGGCATTTCCCTTCAGCTGGTCGGTAATGGTAAAGGTGATGAAGACCAGACTGAGCAGAAGGATGGAGTAGAGAGAACTGTTCGACAGGTTGATGCGGTTGATGAGCCATACGCTGAAGCGTCCCATGGCATAACCGATGACCCCTCCGAAAAAGAACTGTACCAGCAAATCTTTCGTGATGAGCAGAAAGTCGGGATGGCTTCCGCTGGAGATGACTTGTATCAGTACGATGGTCAGCATGTAGGCCATCGGGTCGTTACTTCCACTTTCCAATTCCAGCATCGGGCGGAGATGCTGCTTCAGGTTCATCCGCTGCGAACGGAGCAGGTTGAACACAGACGCCGAGTCGGTAGACGACATGGTGGCGGCCAGCAGCAGGGATGTGAGCAAGGTCAGCTCGATGTTGGTCTGGTTCCAGTCGGAAATATAAAAGATGAACACACCAGTCAGCAAGGTGGTGAGCAGGACGCCGGCAGTCGACAGAACAATTCCCGGAGTGAGTACCGGCTTGATGTCGCCGTATTTCGTGTCCATACCTCCGGAAAAAAGGATGATGCTCAATGCCATCATACCAATAAACTGTGCATCCGAAGCACTGTTGAACTGCAATCCCAATCCGTCGCTTCCGAAAAGCATTCCCACCACCAGAAAGAGTAAGAGGGTAGGGATTCCAAACCGGTATCCGGTCTTGCTGATAAGAATACTGGAAAAAATCAGGATTGACCCAATCATCAAAATATTTTCTGCCGTAAAAATCATAATGCCTTAAGTGATTAATAAAAGTAAAGGTTTGTGTAAATATTAATGTCCGAAGGTAAGAAAATGTTTTGTAGATAAGGGCTTTTCATGAAAATTTTTGTGGATTTTTTATTTTGGTTCGTCCTTATCATTTTTTTCAGACATCCTTGTGTAAAAATGGAAATTACTGGATATTTTCTCTGTCCCACAGTGTGGGATATAAAAACCACAGTGTGGGATATATATTTCACAGTGTGAAATACAAAAACCAAACAGTGGAACAGAGAATTTATGGAAGTGTTTTGAAGAATATCTGAGGGAGTTTCAAAGAATGTGTAAGGAAGAAAAGGATTGTCCTATAATTTTGTAGAAATTTATTCTTGTTTTTCAAGAAAACCGTATATTTGCAATGTTTTGTTCCGTTTGGATTTCCGTTTGGCGAAATCACGGATGAAAAGGGAATCGGGTGAAAATCCCGGACAGTCCCGCTGCTGTGAACTCCAGCGTTTCGACGTTTGTCTACCGACTACCAGGCCACTATCTTTCAATGAAAGATGGGAAGGCAAGACAAACGGGAGTAAGTCAGAAGACCTGCAAAACAAAGTCATGCTTGCATTCTCGAGGAAAGGATGGCAAGAACGTGCGTAATGTAGAATTACAATTAGAATTTTGGATGAAAAGATGGAATGAACCGGCCTTTGTGGTCGGCTATCGTTTTTTTATACTCGTGTGTCTGTGTGTCCTTGCAGGAGAGGGCAGTGTTTTTGCGCAACAGACCGATTCGGACAGCATTACGGGAAAAGTGCATCAGATTCCGGATGTGACGGTGAGTGTACGGAGGGCGACGAATAAAATCTCCTCCGTGGTTCCGGTACAACGTTTGGGAAAAGACATGATGGACGATTTGGGAATCCAGAACATGGCCGATGCGGTCCGTCGCTTTGCGGGAACGGATGTGCGTGATTATGGGGGTACGGGAGGACTGAAAACGGTTTCTGTCCGTAACATGGGAGCGGCCCATACGGCCATCAGCTATGATGGGGTGGCTGTCAGTAACTGTCAGGCGGGACAGATAGATATCGGACGTTTTTCGTTGGATAATGTACAGTCTTTGTCGTTGAGCGTAGGGCAGAATGAAGATATGCTTCAATCGGCCCGGTTGTATGCGTCGGCTGGCGTATTGAACATAGAGACTTCGCGTCCGGAGTTTCTGGGAGACCGGAAATGGCAGTTGCTGTTTCAGGCAAAGGGAGGCTCTTTCGGGCTGGTCAATCCTTATTTTCGTTATGGACAGCAGTTGGGTAAGCGGACGGTATTGTCGGTCGACGGGGATTATTTACGGTCGGACGGACAGTATCCTTTTCTGTTGAAAAACGGGAAATATACGCAGACTGAAAAAAGAAGCAATTCAGAGGTAAATTCCTGGCACACGGAGTGGAACCTGTTTCATGACTTCCAGGAGAATCAGAAACTGAGTGTCAAGGCTTATTATTACCAATCGGAACGAGGACTTCCGGGGGCTGTGATTCTCTATAACCCGGTTTCGAATGAACGCTTGTGGGACAAGAATGCGTTTGTGCAGGCCAAGTATCAGGACAAGATTTCCGAGAAATGGTCGTTGCAGGTGCAGGCAAAATACAATTATGCGTGGAACAAATACCAGGATAAGGGAGTACAGTATGAGGGAGGGGTGTCTACCGACCATTATACCCAGCATGAATATTATGTATCGGGAGCGGTTTTGTATCAGCTCTTCGCAGGCTTTTCCTTGTCATTGGCACAGGATTTGGCGGTGAATACCCTCGATAGTAATCTGCCGGATTGCCCGTTTCCTACCCGTCTGACTTCGCTGACAGCCTTGCATGCCCGTTATCAATGGGGGAGCGTACAGATGGATGCTTCCTTAGTCAACACCTACCTCAATGAGCATGTAGAGAGTGGAGAAAAACCCGCGGATCTGAAGAAACTGTCTCCTTCTTTTTCTGTGAATTGGAAGCCTTTCAGCGAGCAGGATTTTTTTCTGCGTGCGATGTATAAAAGTACATTCCGTACGCCGACCTTCAATGACTTGTATTATTATCGGCTGGGAAACCGTTCCCTTCGTCCGGAAAAAGCCAAGGAATATAATGTGGGCGTGACATGGGGAGCGAAAAAGAATGCAATTTGGGATTATCTGACATTTACGGGAGATGTCTATTTCAATCAGGTGACAGACAAGATTGTGGCTTTTCCTTCCACTTATGTATGGAAGATGGCCAATTATGGAAAAGCGCATGTATGGGGAGCGGATGTCACGCTTTCCATGGGAATTCCGTTGGGAAGTGGATTCAGAGCCGATGTGTCGGGCAGTTATACCTGGCAGAAAGCGATTGATTTGACAGACCCGACTTCCAAGAGCTACAAAGACCAGTTGCCTTACACGCCGGAACACAATGGCAATGGTTCCGTGATTTTGGAGACTCCTTGGGTGAAACTGGGGTATAGTGTGATTGGAGTTGGAAAAAGATATTATTTCTCACAGAATATTCCGGAAAATGAAATTGAAGGCTATGTGAAGCAGACGTTGACGCTTTCCCGGCAGTTTTCATTCTCTACATGTAGGCTGAGATTGCAGGCCGATTTGATTAATTTCATGAATGAGCAATACGAGGTGATAAAGTATTATCCGATGCCGGGACGTTCATGGAAACTGACAGCTGCTATTCATTTTTAATTTTAAATAATTATGCAATTTAGAAAGTTATTTTTCAGTTTGTGCTGCACGGTGGCATTGGGGGCTTCATTGGCAGCTTGTAGTGAAGATGAGGAGTTATTTGATGACAGTGGCTCACAAGTAACCCTTCCTGCACACCGGGCATTTATTTTGAACGAAGGAACGCAGGGGGCGAATAACGCGACCTTGTCTTTTTATGCACCGGATAAGGATGCCGATTTTATCAAGGATATTTTTTATACGCAGAATCAGGCTAAGTTAGGGGATACCGGTCAGACCATGATTGAATATAACAATGACCTTTATGCTATCATTTCCGGTTCCAGGTACCTGATTCGAATGAATACGGCTGGAGTGGAAAAGCAGCGTTATGAGATTCCTGCCTCGGAAGGTGATCCTCGTTACCTGGCAGCTGAAAATGGCTACATTTATATGACACAATATGGTGGACAGGTTACGAAACTGGATGCAAATACTTTACAAGTTGTGGCTACATTCAAGGGAGGAGCTAATCTGGAAGGTATTGCAGAATGTGACGGCAAGCTGTATGTAGCTAATTCCTATACTAAGAATGATGCAGGATATCAGTATCATACAGATTTGTTTGTCATCAATGAGGCTACCATGCAATTGGAAACTACGTTGACAGTAGATATCAATCCGAATCAGGTGTTGGAAGAGGATGGAAAGATTTTTCTGATTTCTTGGGGAAATTATGCTGACAAGGGATATTCTGCTCAGATGATTGATCCGAAAGACAATTATAAATCCACTTCATTGGGAGTGGCTACCAATATGACCGTAGGCGATGATATGGTCTATTTCGTAAATTCGGAAACGGATTATTCGAATTGGCCCCATACGAGCACGACCAATACTTTCTTCTCTTATGATGTGAAGACGGCTACTGTCAATTCGTCTTCTTTTTTGAAAAATGCACCCGCTGAACTAGCCACTTCAAGTGTGTATATGATGAGTGTGGACGACGAGAATGGAGACATTTACATTGGCGTGACTTTCTATTCAAATTCAGATGGTACGATGTACCGCTTTGACCGTAACGGAAATTTTATCGAAAAGTTTGATTGCGGCGGCCAGAACCCGAAAACCATCGTTTTTATTGATTGAGTTTTATGAAACAAATCTTACTATCTGCCCATATAGTAACTTTAGTCTTGCTTCTCTTTGCCTGTGGCGGAGGAAGCAAGACTTCTTCTGTTCAGGAGGGAGGAGATACCCTGAAAATGAAGTATGCCACCAACTTGTCGGTGGTGAAGTTTCCGGATTATACGATGGTTTCTATCCGTAATCCATGGGATACGCTGAAAACGCTGCATATCTACCTGCTGACGGACAAGACACGGCCGGTGCCGGAAAATCTGCCGGAAGGTACCGTGGTGCGTGTGCCTTTGGAACAGGCAGTAGTTTATTCGGTGGTACATGGAAGTGTGCTGAAGGAGCTGGGTTGCGAAAAGAGTATCAAGGGCGTCTGCAACCTGGAATATTTCAAGATGCCGGAAATACAGGACGGATGCCGGAAGGGTACAGTGGTAGACTGTGGAAACAGTATGAATCCGGATATCGAAAAAATCATTGACCTGCATCCGGATGCCATCCTGCTTTCTCCGTTTGAAAACAGTGGCGGTTACGGACGGGTAGGGAAGCTGGGCGTGCCTGTGATAGAATGTGCGGACTATATGGAGACTTCTCCGTTGGGCCGTGCCGAATGGCTGCGCTTTTATGGCTTGCTGGTGGGGCAGGCGCAGAAAGGTGATTCCCTTTTTGCACAGATAGAAAAGGAATACTTGGCGGTGAAGGCTTTGGCTGCCAAAGCAACCTTTCATCCTACGGTATTGAGTGACTTGAAATACGGTTCTGCCTGGTATATCGCCGGTGGGCAGAGCACGACGGGATGTTTGTATGCGGATGCCGGGGCAGCCTATGTCTTTGCTGCATTGCCGAACAGTGGTTCGGTGCCCATGGCTTTTGAAACAGTGTTCGACAAAGGAGAAAATGCAGATTTCTGGCTGATAAAGTACAACCAGTCGCACGACAAAACTTATCGGGAATTGCAGAAAGACTATTCGTTGTATGCCCGCTTCAAGGCATTTCGGGAGCGTCGGATTTACGGATGTAACACTCATCGGATTCCGTTCTACGAAGAATCGCCTTTTCATCCCGAGGTCTTGTTGAAAGATATGGTAAAAATCTTCCATCCGGAATTGCTGGAGGGATATGAACCGAAATATTTTAGTAAATTAGCGGAATGATAGTTTCGGACAAAAAGAATTATGTGGTATTTATCAGTCTGGCCTTCCTGATTGTTCTTTTGGTGGCGGCCAATTTGTTTCTAGGTTCGGTGGATATACCGGCACGGGAAGTGGTGCGCATTTTGGGAGGAGAAGAGGCAGCGAAAGCCAGTTGGACTTACATTGTATGGGAGTCACGTTTTCCACAGTGTGTGACGGCCTTGCTCTGTGGGGCGGCACTCTCGGCCTCCGGACTGATGTTACAGACGGTGTTCAGCAACCCGTTGGCCGATTCCTCTATCCTGGGAATCAGTTCAGGAGCCAGTCTGGGAGTGGCGTTGGTGATGCTGGCCGGAGGAGGTACTGTTGCGACGGGCGTGTTTACGCTTTCCGGTTTCTTTTCAGTCATCCTGGGAGCCTTTCTGGGGGCTGTGGCGGTGTTGTTCCTGATTCTGTTTTTGTCTTCTTTGATTAAAAGTAACATCATGTTGCTTATTGCCGGCATCATGATTGGTTATATTGCCTCGTCCCTGATTTCACTGTTGAATTTCTTTGCTACGGCAGAAGGGGTGCAATCGTATATGGTGTGGGGAATGGGAAATTTCGGAGGTGTTTCCTTGGAGCAGCTCCCTGCTTTTTCGCTGCTGACTTTGGTCGGACTGGTGGCGGCGGTTTTGTTAATCAAACCGTTGAATGCCTTGCTTTTGGGGCCGCGTTATGCCGAGAATCTGGGCATAAATATCCGTCGGGTACGTAATTGGCTGTTACTCGCCACAGGATTGTTGACCGCCGTAACCACGTCTTTTTGTGGCCCTGTGGCTTTTATCGGGCTGGCCGTTCCTCATTTGGCACGTCTGATGCTGGGCACCTCCAATCATAACTCCTTGATGCCGGTCACCTTGCTTTCCGGTGGGGCTTTGGCTTTGTTGTGCAATTTGCTTTGTGTGCTTCCGGGCGAATCGGGAGTCATTCCTTTGAATGCGGTCACACCTATTCTGGGGGCTCCGGTTATTATTTATGTCATTATAAACCAACGTCGAATCCAATATTTTAACTGATGAGGCAATCGGAAATTGTAGTAGAGGGAGAAAACCTGACCATTGGGTATCAGGTGGGAAAGAAGCGGACAGAAGTGCATGCCGGGTTGAACTTTCAGCTTTTCCGTGGAGAATTGACCTGTCTGTTAGGGGCCAACGGGGCTGGAAAATCAACTCTGCTCCGCACATTGGCTGCTGCCCAGCCTTCCTTGTCGGGTGGGTTGAGGTTGTTAGGGCGTGATTTGTCGGACTATTCCGAACGGGAACTGTCGAGAACCATCGGAGTGGTATTGACCGACCGCACACAGGCCGGAGGACTTACAGTTTATGAACTTGTGGCCTTGGGGCGTCAGCCTTATACGGGATTTTTCGGGCGGTTGGATAGAAAGGACAAACAGCTGGTGGAGCACGCGCTTCAGGCAGTGGAGATTGCGCATAAGGCCCGGTGTTACATGGCGGAACTTTCGGATGGAGAGCGGCAGAAAGTGATGATAGCCAAAGCGCTGGTACAGGAATGTCCGTTGATTCTGTTGGATGAGCCGACGGCTTTCCTGGATGTGGTGAGTCGGATTGAAATCATGAATCTTTTGCATCGGCTGGCTGTGGAAGAAAACAGAGCCATTCTTTTATCCACGCACGACATTGAGCAGGCGCTTGTACTGGCCGACCGCCTGTGGCTTCTTTCCTCGTCGGGTGGATTGGAGTGTGGCGTGACGGAAGATCTGATATTGGGCAACCGGATGGATACTTTGTTCTGTGAGCGTCCGCACATCAAGTTTGATTTGATGCATGGAGGTTTTTCTCCCGAAGTGTCGGGGGAGAAATTTATCGTATTGAGGGCCGCCGATGAGATACTGCGGCATTGGGCACAGAATGCACTGAACCGGCATCATTATTTCTGTTTGGATACATCACCTGCAGGGCAAAAACTTCCATTGTTGGAAATCATTTCTCCCGATAGCCTTTCCTATACAGAAGTCTGTGGACAAACAGTTTGTTATACTTCCTTTAAAGACTTGTTGGAATATATATAATTGTTCGGGAGAGAATTTCTGAAAGAATTTTCTATTTTTGCTAGGACTTATTTTTAAACTAGGCATTTATGTTGAAGGTAATAAAAATGGCAGGTACATCTCAAGAACTGTATAAATGTGTAGCTCCTTTGGTGATGAATCCAGACATCCTCAAATACAATCATAACTATCCGTTTAAGACCAGTGAGTCATTTATTTGGTTTGTGGCTTTTTACGAAAAAAAAGTGTTGGGCTTTTTTCCTGTAGAAGTGCGAAAAAAAACAATTGTCATCAACAATTATTATGTGGAGAATGATGATGAGTCGGTGTTTGCGGGTTTGCTGGAAGCTGTGATAGACGAATTTCAAGATACGAATAAGATATTGGAAGCCGTGGTGCAGAAAATTCATGAATCGTTTTTCTCGGTTCAGAATTTTGAAATAGAACGTATGTGGAGTACCTATCTTAAAATGAGAATGAAGAATGAAAAAAACTGAAAATGGGAAAAATGTGTATGAGTTAGCTCAGGAGCGCTTATCAGTTTTATTTAAGGAATTTGATAATGTCTATGTGTCATTTTCTGGGGGAAAGGATAGTGGGGTGTTGCTTAATCTGTGTATAGACTATATTCGTAGACACCAATTGAACATCAAGCTTGGTGTATTCTTTATGGATTATGAGGTGCAGTATGTCCATACGATTGAGTTTGTTAACCGGATGTTGGAACAGAATAAGGATATACTTGAGGTATATCGGATTTGTGTGCCTTTTAAGGTGAGGACTTGTACATCCATGTATCAGCATTATTGGCGTCCGTGGGATGAGAAATTACAGGATATTTGGGTTCGCGAGATGCCCGACGGAGTGATGAAAGCCGATGATTTTCCTTTTTTTCATGACAATATGTGGGATTATGAATTCCAGTTACGCTTTGCCGCATGGTTGCATGAAAAGAAAAAGGCAGTGCGTACGGCTTGTTTGGTGGGTATCCGCACACAGGAAAGTTACAATCGTTGGCGTACAATTTATGGAGGGTTGAAGCAGCAACTTTATCATAAATACCAATGGAGTTCCAGGATTGCGAATGATGTATATAATCTTTATCCCATTTACGATTGGAAGACCACGGACGTCTGGACGGCAAATGGAAAGTTTGGATGGGATTATAACCGCTTATATGATTTGTATTATTATGCAGGAGTCAGTCTGGAACGACAACGTGTGGCCAGTCCGTTTATTAGCGAAGCAATCGAAAGTTTACGCTTGTATAAAGTCATTGAGCCTGACACTTGGGGTAAGATGATAGGGCGTGTAAACGGAGTGAATTTTTCTGCATTATATGGTGGAACGCGGGCCATGGGGCATGGAGGGATCAAATTACCGGAAGGACATACGTGGAAGTCGTTTATGGAGTTTCTGCTTTCCACGCTTCCGGAAGAAACCCGTAGAGGATATTTGAGTAAGTTGCATACAAGTATCAAGTTTTGGAGAACCAAGGGAGGATGCTTGAGCGATGAAACCATTGCCAAACTGGAAGAAATGAAAATTCCGATAACGGTTCGTGGCAAAAGTAATTATAAAACAACGAAGCGTCCGGTGATGATGGAATATCTGGATGACATCGATATTGCAGAATTTCGGGAAATTCCAACCTACAAACGAATGTGCCTTTGCATTCTTCGAAATGATTATGCGTGCAAATACATGGGATTTGCTGTAAGCAAGGAAGAAAAGAAAATGAAAGATTATATTTTACAACAATATAAAAAGATATGGACGTAAAAGAAGAGAAAAGTCCGGTATACCACGTGAAAGCTGTACCGGTTGAAAAGGTGTGTGCCAATGATTACAATCCGAACGTGGTGGCACCTCCCGAGATGAAATTGTTGGAATTGTCCATTTGGGAGGATGGGTTTACCATGCCTTGTGTATGCTATTATGACAAGGAGAATGACAAATACATCATTGTGGATGGTTTTCACCGTTATCAGGTATTGAAAACTTCCAAGCGTATTTATGAGCGAGAAAAAGGGATGCTGCCGATTGTGGTGATCAACAAAGATTTGTCTCATTGCATGGGATCTACTATCCGCCATAATCGTGCCCGTGGTTCACACGATATAGGGCTTATGACACATATTGTGGCTGAACTGACTCGTGCCGGTATGTCGGATAAATGGATAATGAAGAACATTGGTATGGACAAGGATGAACTGCTTCGTCTGAAACAGATTTCCGGTTTGGCTTCTTTGTTTGCCGACCATGCTTTTTCCATCCCCACTCCCCAGTCTATTTTGCCGGAGAATGAGGATGAATAAAGTTTAGTATAAAAAATACCCTGCAATGCCGCTGCATACAATCAGTAGAATTGGATTGACTTTATATCGGTGAGAAGCGATAAATGCCGCAAGGAAGAGCAGAATACTTATCACAATCTGGTAGGTATCTGTTCCGAAGTTCTCTCCATTCATCAGTACCAATGCAGCGGCAGCCAGCAGACCGACTACTCCTGGGCGGAGTCCTTGAAATACAGCTTCTACTGCTGGGTGGCGTTGATATTTTAGAAAAAAACGGCTGATGAAAACCATCAGAATAAATGAGGGAAGCACCACGGAAATGGTGGCTATCGTAGATCCTAAAATACCTATACTATGTGAGTAGCCGGCGTTGACCATGGCGGTATATCCCACGTAGGTTGCCGAATTGATACCGATAGGACCAGGGGTCATCTGGCTGATGGCGATGATGTCGGTAAAGTCGGAAGAACTGAGCCACCCGTAGCGAGTTACCACTTCTCCTTGTATCATGGAAATCATGGCATATCCTCCTCCAAATCCGAATAAGCCTATTTTAAAGAACGTATAGAATAGTTTTAATAGTAATAAAGCCATATATCTTATTTTATGTATTAGTTATATCTTTTTTGGTAGCGTCCGTAAAGGTATCCTCCTACTCCGCTGAGGATAATGACATAGATAGGTGAAAAGCCGATGAGCCATATCAGCAATGCGGAGGCCACTGGAATCCAGGCATTGTAGCGGTTAATGCGCGCTGATTTGGCCATCTTGAAAGTGGGAGCGGCAATCAAGGCTACTACGGCTGGACGAATTCCCTTAAAAATGTGTTCTACGGTTTCTACATGTTGGAATTGGCGGAAGAAGAGAGCGATGGCCAAGATGATGAAGAATGACGGGAGAATGGTACCTAGTGCCATCCAGAAGGCTCCCCAAAATCCTTTCAGTTTATACCCGATGAAGATAGCGATGTTGACCGCAAAAATTCCCGGTACAGTTTGTGCCAAGGCCATTAAGTCCAGGAAGTCTTCTTTGCTTACCCATTTTCGTTTGTCTACCAGGTCGGCCTCAATCAGCGGTACCATGGCGTATCCTCCTCCAATGGTGAAAATCCCGATACGGAAAAAGATGAGAAATGATTTTAAATAAAAATTCATATTGTTCGTTTTTAATTTTTCTTCATGTATGTACTGGGTGGGACCCCATAAAATTTTTTGAAGGTATCTGTAAAATATTTAGGATCGGCAAATCCCATCTTGTCTGATACTTCAGCTACTGTATAACGTTGGCTTTTTAACATCAATGCTGCTTCCTGCATGCGGATATTCCGGATAAATTCGGCAGGAGCAATACCTGTCAGGGCTTTGATTTTATTATAGAAACTGGTACGGCTCATGTTGACAGAAGCGCACAAGGTATCTACGTTGAAATTTTTTCCCAATCCTTCTTTAACCAGATTTGTAACCTTTTGGATAAATTCATCGTCCAGACTGCTAGGTAGTTCAATAGGAGCAGCTTCTTCCGGAAGGGCTGTAACTGCGGATTTAAATCGGTTACGCAGCATTTTGCGGTTCTCGATTAACGTGTGGATGGTAGCCTTCAGGATATGTATGTCAAAAGGTTTCACCAGATATTGGTCGGCTTTGATTTCCAGTCCCTCCAAGATATGCTCCTTGTCTCCCAAAGCTGTAAGCAGGATGATGGGGATATGACTGGTTTCCATGTGGCTTTTCAGGTACAGACACATTTCTCTTCCGTCCATTACTGGCATCATGATGTCCGAAAGAATTAGATCGGGCTGTTTCTCTTGGACAAAATCAAGTGCTTCTCTTCCATTGCCTACCCCTTCTGTGCGGTAAATATCCGACAGGCTTTGCAAGATAAACGAGCGTAGCGATACATTGTCTTCCACTACTAAAATCAAAGGTCTCTGTTCATCGGATTGTGATGAAGCGGTAACTTCAAATCCGGGGATTGTATTACTTGCCTTTTTTCCCTCCATGGTTGGATGGAGAGTATTTGTGGATTGTTTGTCTTCTTTCTTGTACTGATAGTTCTTGCTGCGGATGGGGAAACTCAGTTGAAAACTTGTTCCTACGTTTTCGGTGCTGTTGAAAGAAATCTTTCCTTCGTGGTTTTCAATCAAACGGTAGGTCAGTAACATTCCGATACCGCATCCTGTGTTTGTCTGATTGGCGGCATTGTAGCCCCGGAATAAATATTTGAACAGTTTCTTCTGGTCTTCTTTACTCATTCCGATGCCTGTATCAGTAATGGTAAGCATCCATGTATTCTTGTTGGTGTCTGCTTTCAGGGATACACTTCCTCCTTGTGGGGTGTATTTTAGCGCATTGGACAGCAGGTTCCGCAGGATAGAGTCCATTTTACTCACATCAATCCAGACGGGAAGAGATTCGAATGTACTTTTGTAGGTAAGCTCGACCCCTTTTTGTTGGGCGAAGCTTTCAAACTGATGCAGGTAGCTGCTTAAATAATGGTTCAGTTCGTGTTCTGTCACAATCGTTTGTGAGGAATACAACTCTTCTTTTTGGAAGTTTATCAGGTTATTGGCCAGTTCTGCCAGGTTTTCTGTACTTTCCATGGCCAGTCGGATATTTTTCTGTCCGTTTTCGCTTAGTTTTTCTTTTTCCATAATCTCTCCAAGAGGAGCTTTTATCATGGTAAGCGGCGTACGGATATCGTGTGCTGCATGCGTGAAGAAATTGATTTTCTCTTCCGATGTTTTTCGTTCCCGTTTGATAATTTGGTATCGCAGGAATGTGTAGGCCGCTCCGATGATCAGCATGGCATAAATAAGGAAGGCCCAGAATGTAAGCCAGAAGGGACGTTCAACCAAGATCTGTATCTCCCTTTCTTCGAGAACTTGGTGGTTGTCGAGCAAAATGGAGCGTATTTTCAAGGTGTAGTTTCCTGGCGAAAGATTGGTGTAACGTATGGTTCCGTTATCCGTTGGAGGAGTCCACTGGTCGTAGAACCCTTCCAGTTTCCAACTGTAAAGAATGCTCGAAGGATTATCGAAGTTGATGGAGGATACTTCCATGGAGAAAGTATTTTGGTCATATTTTAGCTGGATAAAGTTGGTCTCATCCAATACTTTGGTCAGAGGAGAGTTCTTTTCCATTGGATGTACAGGGTGATACATGATGTTCAGATTGGAGAACACCATGTGGCTGGAGAAGCTGGAGGGTAGTTCCAGGTTGTCCGACAAGATTATGATTCCTTCATTACTACCGAAAATAAGATGGCCGTCACGTGTGTGAATTCCCGCTGTAGAGTTGAAATTGGCAGCCTGGAGTCCTTGTTCTCGGGTCCAGTTGGTGAACGTGTGTTCTTTTCTGTTATAAAGTGAAAGCCCATTTTCAGTACCTAGAAACAGGTTCTCATTCTTATCTGGTACGATGCTGTAAATATTGTTGGTCTGCAGTCCGCTGTTATTGGCTACACAGTGTGTAATCTCTTTGGTTTCGTTGTCTATGATGAACAAACCGTTTCCATAGGTTGCCACATACGTCTTCTTGCCGTCTGAAGTGTTGTAAATAGCATTCACACAGCCAATTTCCTCTTTTTCCTTGTAAGGATAAAGTTTTTCTTTCTTTTTGTCGAATACATACAATCCATGGATTGTTCCTATCCATAATGAATGTGTGTTTCTTTCCAGCAGGAAAGTAATCGGGTAGGCAATGTTGTATTCTTTTTTTTCGAATGTGGTGGTATCAAAACTTTTCAAGCTGTAAAATCCACCGCTCCAGATAACTTCATTTCTGTCTTTAATGATTCCACGGATATACTTATCAGGAGCTTCTCTTTCCTGTGATTTCCCTTGCTGGTGGAAGGTGACGCTTCCTGTTTTCTTTTCTATTCGGAAGATTCCGGACATGTAACCTCCCGCCAGGATAACTCCAGGCTTTATTTCACAGAGCGATAGGAATATATGATTTTCATATTGGGGAAGTTCCTTTGTGGTACAATAGTTTCTCCATTTTTTTTCACTTGTGTCAAAACAGCTGACTCCGTTGCTGGTGGCATACCATATATCGCCTTCCGAATCTTCCATGATTCCATTGATACAATCGTTAGGCAATGTGTTGGGATTATTGGGTGCATACTTGAACCATTCATATTGCGGATATCTTTCAGAGTAGATAGTAATTCCAATAGGATAAATCACGTTCCATATTCTGTTGGTACGGTCCATGTAGATATCCTTGATGATACTTCCATTCATTTTGTTCAGGCTCTCATTGTCTTCTTGCAGAAAGTGGGAGAGTTCTTTTTTGGTGATATTCAATTTGTAGACTCCGTCGCCATCGGTTGCGATAAATACTTCGTCACAATTTTTCCGGTTAGGAATAATCGTGTTCACTCCAATATCTTTCAGGTGTTTTCCCAGATCGGTCAGTTCGCCTGTAGTAGGAGTGTAAATAAACAGCTTGTCAAGCAAAGCATTTACAATCAGTTTGTTAGTTGGCTTATGGTAGTATATGTAATCAATAATGTGGATAGGTGCGATACGTATTTTTTGCACATTCTCCAGTTTTCCTTGGTGAAGAGTGGCTGTATACAGATTTTGTTCGGTAGAGATATAGTATTTGTTTCCGTGTGCTTGTGTGATACAGGTCACTTTCCCCGGAATCTTCTGGCTTATCTTGAAGGTTTCTTTTGTCTCTCCGTTGTATATATATTGGGTGTTTTCAATGCAGAACCATATATTTTTTTCTTCGTCCAGGTAAATACAAGTGATTGGTTTGTCTTTCGTGTCGGAAAAATGTGCATGCAAGTCAAATATCAGTTGGAAAGAATCTTTGGCTTCGTTGAAGTTAAAGACCAGTCCGTCTTTTCCTATTTCCCATAATTTCTGTTCTTTGTCCGTTTTCAGTGTGTTCAGGTTGGGGAAACAGCTTACAGCCGTTCCATTTTTGATAAGAGGATAGTGAGTGAATTGCTTTCCGTTGTAACGGTCCACTCCTTTATGCGTAAGAATCCAAATATAATCATGATTGCTTTGTTGAAGAGAAAGAACTCTTCGACTGCTAAGTCCGTCATCAATACCTATGTATTGAAATATTTGTGCCTCCAGTGGGGTAAAAGTGACAGCTAAAATCAGACAGAGGGTATAAAGGTATTTATGCATAATACTTTTGTTGAGTGTTTGCAAATGTCGCAAAAAACAATTTCTTATCAAAATAATACGGAGGCTTTAATTGAGAAAATAAAAAGGCATGACTTGCAGAAGTCATGCCTTTTTGAGAGTATTTGTTATAAAGAACAATCTTTATTTGTCACCGCGGATTGCAGCGATACCCGGAAGAACTTTACCTTCGATAGCTTCCAGCAAAGCACCACCACCTGTAGAGATGTAAGAAACCTGATCGGCCATACCGAATTTGTTGATGCAAGCTACAGAGTCACCACCACCAATCAGTGAGAAGGCACCTTCTTTAGTTGCTTCAGCGATAGCTTCAGCGATTGCCTTAGAACCACCGGCGAAGTTGTCGAATTCGAATACACCGGCAGGACCGTTCCACAGGATAGTCTTAGCGCCTTTGATTGCCTGTTTGAATTCTTCGCGAGTTTTAGGACCTGCATCCAAACCCATCCATCCGTCAGGAATGTTCTTGTCGTCACAAACCTGAGTGTTGGCGTCGTTAGCAAACTTGTCGGCAGCGATACAGTCGCAACCCAGAACCAAGTTTACACCTTTTGCTTTTGCTTTTGCGATGATGTCCAAAGCCAGATCCAGCTTGTCATCTTCTACTAATGAGTTACCGATTTTACCGCCCTGAGCTTTAGCAAAAGTAAATGCCATACCACCGCAGAGAATCAGGTTGTCTACCTTGTCCATCAAGTTTTCGATGATACCGATTTTAGTAGATACCTTAGAACCACCCATGATGGCAGTGAACGGACGTTTGATGTCTTTCAATACGTTGTCAACAGCTTTTACTTCTTTTTCCATCAGGTAACCCAGCATCTTGTGGTCAGCATCGAAGTAGTCAGCGATAACAGCTGTAGAAGCGTGTTTACGGTGAGCAGTACCGAATGCATCCATTACATAGCAGTCAGCGTAAGAAGCCAGAGTCTTGGCAAATTCTTTCTGAGAAGCCTTCATAGCTTTCTTTGCATCTTCGTAAGCAGGATCTTCTTTTTCGATACCTACAG
>ERZ779865.269-NODE-269-length-47927-cov-9.452812_pt1 | contig 47927 bp, 56 predicted proteins | sample MGYA00433088_ERZ779865 | MGnify/ENA primary metagenome ERZ779865 (study PRJEB29588, sample SAMEA2151703) | human gut metagenome | biome: human gut; feature: human-associated habitat; material: faeces | place: Denmark | collected 2008/2010 ... | reverse complement strand
GGGTTGCGTCAGTTCCAGGTTCGGGAAAAACATTTGTACTTACATATAGAATAGCATATCTCATAACAGAACTGTTTGTTGAGCCATCATCTATTGTGGCGCTTACATTTACAAACAAGGCAGCTTCGCAGATGAAGCACAGATTATGGAAGATAAAAAATATTCACTGGGTGGGTTTACATTTGATACGCAGCAGGAATATGAGCGGGCAAAAGTTGAATTGCAGGTTATTCTTAAGATTAAACAAAAATATGATATTAATAATCCAGAGGATGCCAAAAATGTTTTGGATGCTGTGAATAAAAAAGGAGATGTGTTTAAGTCATCAGTTGGAAAAGCATTTATTAATAAGTTAAAAAGAGTGTCAAAGAATGAAAATGAAATACATGTAAAAAAACCTGTACCAGAACAAAAAGTAAGATATAAGCAGAAAGAAAAAGTTCATGATAGAGTAATTATCCCTATTATTGCAGAAGGAAAGAAAAAATCTGATATAAAATATCATATTATATTTTTTATGACTTTTTTATTTGCGGCAATCGGACCTTATATTCCAAATGGAGGAGAAGGTTTTGGTGCAGCTGTTGCATTTACTTTTTTGTTGGTAATTGGAATTGCAAGTATACGAAAAATAAAGAAGAACAAGAAAAAAGCTGATGAGTATATATATAATCATTTAACGGCTGAAGAAAAAGAGGAATTTGAAAACAAGAAAATTAAGGATAAAGAGTTTGCTGATAATTCAAGATTTATAATAAAAATTTTAATGTTTATTTTAATGATAGTGTGTCCACCATTATTAGTTATATTTATAATTTTTATGCTTGTTGCGAAGTCATCATCTAAGATTAAATGGCTAATCCATAACTGGAAATCTGGAGTGATGAATGTAATATACTACGTTGCATTAGCTATGACAGAAGCGATACCAATGGGAGTCAAATTTTATTTTGATATACAGATTCCAATAATTATATTGCTTGTTCCAGTATTATTAATTTCAGTAATAACATATGTTATAATCAGGACAACACATAAGAGTCAGTTTTATCTTGCTATGAGAAATATAGCTATGTATCCAATTGTAATATTACTTACACTATTACCATTTGCATTAACGGGAGCAATGGCTTACATAGGATATACAGCGAAAACTGCAGTTAATAATGTAAATGGTGGTGGTAATCCATATGGCGGAACCGGACCGGATTTTGTATATGACAATCCACCTGTATATCAGGTATCAGGATACAGCTATTACAATAGTCATGGCACATTTGTTGTAGTAGGACCAAGTATGAGAACAATGCCAGATGCATCTGTATATAATAATTTGAGTTATAAAGGATAGATTTTAAGATAAGGAGACACACAATGAAAAGCACATTAATAAAAGACACAACTAAATCAGAAAGAATCCAGTTAATAAAGGAATGGGAAGAAACAGAAGGCTGCGAGAGCAGCGGAATAGATCTGATGACATATTTTAAAGACTACATTGACGGGGTGAAAGAGATTTCAGAAGTCAATGCAGCCTTTAATGCAAGATATGTCTCAGAAATACCAGACAATGACTCATCAATGAGTTGTGGTATGGGTATGAGAAGATAATATTTGGCTTATTAATGAATTGTATAATCAGTCAAGATAATCAGAATCATCAAGTGTGTTGAGTTCTTCATGTTCGATTGTAACAGACTGGTGAGTTTTACGGTATTTTAAAGGGGTTACATTCATTATTTTTTTAAATATTCTTTCGAAATATGACGCACTTTCAAAACCAAGCTCAGCAGCAACATCTGATATACTGAGATTAGAGGATTCGAGAATCTGGGTGGCTTTCTTAATGCGGAGAGTATTAACATATTCGGTGATAGTAAATCCAGTGTATTCTTTAAATATGCGGCACATATAATATTTGCTCATAAAGAGCTCGTCTGAGATAGTATCAAGGGCGAGCTCTTTTGTGTAGTTAGCTTCAAGATAGGCACTTATGTTAGAGGCAGATAATTCTTTTGGGCTATTAATTACAGCATGTATCTGCGTACTGTCATGTTTCAGGGAGAGCAGTTTATACAGCCAGTATATAGTTGCAATTTCCACCCTTGACTGATATCCACTGTTCTTTTTGGTTAATTCATGTCTTAAATCCCTGTATAGATTAAGAAATGCTATACGCTGGTCTTCATTGAGGTGGTATATGCCATAATTATTATGAAAGTAATTAACAAGATTAAGACCAGGATACTTTTTGTCAAAATCACACATCTTTTCATAATCAATGTAAAGAATAACACGGTTGTAGCCTTTATCCTCATCTGATATTGAGCATGTAGTATGAACCAGATTGGTATCAAGTATTGCAATATCTCCAGCATAAGCATTATAGCTTTTGTTATCGAAGAAAAACTGGCGCTCTCCTTCAATTATGTAGAATATCTCATACTGGTTGTGAAAATGCTTCACATTCATATTGAACCGGCTATAACGGATAAGCTGTTCTACGGATATTCCATCGCATTTGCCAAAAAAAGTGATTTTATTATCTGCCATACAATACCTCACAATTAATTATTATTAATTAAAAAGTATAGAGCAATATATTTAAAAAATCAAACGTATATAGCAATATTGTTCAAGAAAAGTATTATTTTGCGGTGATATAATCCAGTTACAAGATAAGAAATGGCTTATGAAACAAGCCTTGAAATACGCGCGGATTTCAAAGATAAAAAGTAACAACAATAAAGGGGTCTCATAAGAAAGGAGAAGGTTATGAAAGCTTATAAAAAGATAATAGGCACAGCTTTTGTTGCAGTGTGTCTCATTATTGTAATAGTAACATTTATTAAGGTTAAAGGGATTAATTCATCAGATAAATTAGTTCTTCAGCTGGCACATAATCAGTCAGCGGGTTCAGAAATAGCGGATTCAATTGCTAAGGTATCAGATTTTGCCGCAAAAGAATCTGGTGATGAGGTAAATATTAAGATATTTGCCAGTGGTGTTCTTGGTACAGAAAAAGAAGAAATAGAAATGGTTAAAGCCGGAATTATTGATATGGCAAAAGTAAGCTCTAACACATTAGGTCAGTTTGATGACAGATATGCAATATTTGCAATTCCTTATCTGTTTAAGAATCAGGAGCATTATTATAATGCGATGGAGAAAAGTGAAGCAGTTAAAGAATTATTTGCTGATACAGCAGATGATGGATATATAGCTGTTGGATATTATGCTAATGGTGCAAGAAATTTCTATCTTAAAGATGATGTTCCAGTTACAGATACATCAGTTCTTAGTGGAAAGAAAATTCGTTCAATGCCAAGTTCAACATCAATGGATATGATTGAGAAAATGGGAGGAACACCGGTTCCTATGGCTGCATCAGAGACATATGCGTCATTACAGCAGGGTGTCGTTGATGGAGCAGAGAACACAGAGCTTGCTCTTACTGTTGATGGACATGAAGATCTTGTTAAGTCTTATACATATACAGAGCATCAGTTTTCACCAGATATATTCATTATAAGTACTAAGACATGGAACAAGATGTCAGAGAAACAGAGACAGAGTCTTATAAAAGCACTTGAGGAAACAAATGATAACTTTAAGAGTCTTTATAATGGAATGATGGAGGATGCCATTGAACATGCAGAAAGTAAAGGCGTGCATGTATATAAGGATATAGATAAGACACCATTTATTGAGGCAGTACAGCCAATACATGCCAACTTCTATAACAAGGGCGAAGCATATAAGAAGCTATATGATGACATTCAGAAATATGCAGATTAATGCATATAAGCCCATGGTTTGCAGAAAGAAAGGAGAAAAGCATGAAGTATTTGAATAAAGTAGTTGAAATAATATTAGAGGTGCTTGTAGCCGGTATGGTACTTGGATGCTGCTGGCAGGTAATTACAAGATTTGTGTTACATAATCCAAGCAAATATACAGAGGAATTATTAAGATATATGCTCATATGGCTGACAATGATGGGCGTTCCTTACGCATATGGACAAAACAGTCATTTGGCTATCAATCTTATAGTTAAGAAGTTCAAGCCAAAGAATGAAACACTTGCTCAGATTGCAATAGATGTGCTTATTATGATTTTAAGTGTTTCAGTAATGATTATTGGTGGAATTATGGTTACTGCTAATGCAGCAGGACAGCTCTCACCAGCTATGCAGATTCCTATGCAGGTCTATTATGTATGTGTTCCGGTATGTGGAGTTCTCATGGTTATTTACGGAGTGTTTAAGATTGTAGATCATTTTAAGAAATTAAGACAGAATTAAGATTGAATAATGCATATATATGCAGAAGGAGGCAATATGGAAATACAGGCAGCAATTGTATTGATAATAGTATTCTTTTTATTACTGGCATTTAGTGTTCCAGTATCATTCAGTATTATATCAGCATCACTTGTTACATTAATTATGTTTCTTACACCACATTTTGGTGTGTTTATATCAGCTCAGAAAATGGTTACAGGTATTGACAGCTTCACATTACTTGCAGTTCCGTTCTTCGTACTTGCAGGTCTGTTAATGAGTAATGGTGGTATAGCAAAAAGGCTTATTAATCTGGCAATGCTTGTTTTAGGTAAGGTTCCAGGTTCTTTAGCAATGACTAACATTGCAGGTAACGCAATGTTTGGTTCTATATCAGGCTCAGGTATTGCAGCAGCAACAGCAATTGGTGGTGTTATGCAGCCACTTGAGAATGAACAGGGATATGACAGGGCATTTTCAGCAGCAGCAAATGTTGCTTCAGCACCAGTAGGACAGTTAATTCCACCAACAGCTTCATTCATTGTATTTTCAGCAGCAAGTGGTGGAGTTTCAGTTGCAGCATTACTTATGGCTGGCTGGATTCCGGGATTATTATGGGCATTACTGTGTATGGTAGTTGCTTTCGTATATGGAAAAAAGCATGGATATGTAATCAAGAGAGATCATCTTACAGCTAAGGTTGTATTAAAGACAATCTGGGATGCTATACCAAGTCTTTTCCTCATTGTAATTATTATTGGTGGTATATTATCAGGATATTTTACTCCGACAGAAGCATCTGGTGTAGCTGTTGTGTATGCATTTATACTGGCTGTGTTTGTTTATAAGAGCATTAAGATTAAAGAAATTCCAAGAATTTTAAAAGAAACAGCAGTTATGACAGCAATAGTTATGCTTATAATAGGAGCTTCATCAGTATTGTCATTCGTATTATCATTCACAGGTCTTCCACAGGCTATAAGTGCAGCATTACTGGGTGTGTCTGATAATAAGATTGTTATTCTGTTAATTATTAACCTGATACTTCTGATTGTAGGAACATTTATGGATATGGCTCCGGCGTTACTTATATTCACACCTATATTCCTTCCTGTAGTTAAGGCATTAGGTATGAATCCTATTCAGTTTGGTGTAATGATGGTTATGAATCTTTCAATTGGAACAATTACACCACCTGTAGGAAGCGTATTATTTGTAGGTTGTAGTATATCGCATCTTCAGGTAGAAGAGGTAATTAAGAAACTGGTGCCATTCTTTGTAGCAATTTTGGTCGCACTTCTTTTTGTAACATTTGTACCACAGCTTAGTATGTGGCTGCCAACAGTATTTGGATTGTTGGGATAAAAATAAGATAAAAACGGAGGACATATATATGAACAATAAAAAACCTGACAAGAAAGAAATTGAGAATAAGCTTAATCTTGTAATTGATAAGCTTATGAATCTTGGCAGACCTGATAATGATGAAGAGCTGGAAAAAGGCGGCGAGTCAATAGGCTTCTTTAAAAGAGACTTTGGAATTAAAGAGTGGGACTGGCCACAGGGGGTCGGTTTATATGGATTGCTTAAGATAATGCAGATTAATGGCAATGATGAGTATAGAGAATTTCTTTACAAATGGTTTAAAGAAAATATAGCAGAAGGTCTTCCATCAAAGAATATCAACACAACAACACCGTTACTTACTCTTGTTGAATTAAATAACTATTACAATGATACACAGTTCGAGGAACTGTGTATCAAATGGGCAGAGTGGCTTATGAACTGCCTTCCAAGAACAAAGGAACGTGGATTCCAGCATGTTACAAGTGCGAATGGAGACAGACAGGGAGTAAGACTCAATGAGAATGAAATGTGGATAGATACTCTGTTTATGACAGTTTTATTTCTTAATAAAATGGGTCAGAAGTATAATCGTCAGGATTGGATAAATGAGTCAATACATCAGGTACTTATGCATATAAAGTATCTTTGCGACAACAAGACAGGATTGTTTTATCATGGCTGGACATTTAATGAAATGAATAATTTCGGTGGTATATTCTGGTGCAGAGGGAATAGTTGGTTCACATTAGGAATTCTTGATTATGTTGATATGTTTAAGGGAACACTTAACAGTGGTGTTAAAGAGATAATAATAGATGCTTATAAAGCCCAGACAGCTGCTCTTAAGAAGCTCCAGAGTAAAAGCGGATTATGGCATACAGTACTTACAGATTCATCAAGTTATGAAGAAGTATCCGGAAGTGCTGCAATTACAGCCGGTATATTAAAGGGAATCAGAATGGGAATACTTGATGATTCTTATATAGATGTTGCTGACAAAGCGATAAATGCAATACTTAAAAATATTGATTCAGATGGAACAGTGCTTAATGTATCTGGAGGAACTGGTATGGGATATGATGCAGAGCATTATAAGAACATACTTATAGCGCCTATGGCATATGGACAGTCACTTACAATACTGGCTTTAGTGGAGGCATTACAGAATGATAAGAAAAGCATTTAAAATGTATCTTAAAGCTGGATGTGCTGATGAATATGAAAAGCGTCACAATGAATTATGGCCTGAAATGAAGACAATGATACACGAATATGGCGGACATAATTATTCTATATTTCTAGATGATGAAACTAACATATTATATGGATATATAGAGATTGAAGATGAAGAAAAGTGGGCACAGTCAGCAGACACGGAGATCAACAGAAAGTGGTGGAAATATATGGCGCCTCTTATGAGGGTTAATCCAGACGACAGTCCTGTGAGTGATGATTTAAGGTGTGTTTTTCATCTTGATTAATACATGAATTTAATACAGGAGGTAAGATTGTATGAAACCGGTATATTACCTTGCCGTTGATATTGGGGCTTCAAGTGGAAGACATATTCTTGCATCCATGGACAACGGCAGAATGACAATAGAAGAGGTATATCGTTTTGATAATGGCATGATTAATGATAATGGCAACAAGTTATGGGATGTTGACAGCTTGTTTGCCAATATTATTGAAGGAATGAAAAAATGTAAAGAACTCGGGAAAATTCCAGTAAGCATGTCGATTGACACATGGGCTGTTGATTATGTTCTTCTTGATGATAATGACAAATGCATAGGAAATGTATATGGATACAGGGATGAACGTACAGATGGAATGGATGAAGAAGTTTATAAGGTGATATCCGAAAAAGAATTATATAAGAGAACAGGTATTCAGAAACAGAAGTTTAATACAATTTACCAGCTCATGTCGGATAAATTTATAAGACCTGAACAGTTAAAGGAAGCGAAGACATTTATTATGCTTCCAGATTATTTTCAGTTTCTTCTTACGGGGGTTAAAGCATCGGAATATACCAATGCAACATCAACACAGCTTGTTAATCCGGAAACTAAACAATGGGATTATGAACTGATTGATATGCTTGGAATCAACAGAAATATGTTTATGGAGCTTAAGCAGCCGGGAACAATACTGGGAGAATTAACTGATGGTATTAAGAAGATTGTTGGATACAATACAAGGGTTGTTATGTGTGCAAGTCATGATACAGCATCCGCAGTTATGGCTGTTCCAACAGTAGCGGATAATGTTTTGTATTTAAGTTCTGGAACATGGTCACTGATGGGGACAGAACTTCTAAAGGCAAGATGTGATGAGAAAAGCCAGGTATGTAATTTTACCAATGAAGGTGGATACGATTATAGATTTAGATATTTGAAGAATATTATGGGACTCTGGATTATACAATCTGTAAGGCATGAATTTGAAGACAGATATACATTTGCAGAGCTTTGTAAGGAAGCAGAGGAGACAGACTATATAACATCAAGGATAGATGTTAATAATAAATGCTTTCTTGCACCAGAGAATATGACAGAGGCAATCAAATCATACTGCAATAATAATGATTTGATTATACCTGACACAGCCGGAGAGATTGCAGCAGTTGTATATAAGAGTCTGGCTGACAGTTATGCAGATACAGTTATGCAGATAGAAAAGAATCTGGACATTACATATGATGCAATATATGTAATAGGTGGAGGTGCTAATGCTGGATATCTTAATCAGCTTACGGCTGATTCGACTGGGAAAACAGTAGTAGCGGGACCAGCAGAGGCTACTGCTATTGGAAATATTATGGCGCAGATGATAGCAGATAGTGTGTTTAAGAATTTGAAGGAAGCAAGAGCGTGTGTAAGAGATTCCTTTGATATTAAACGATTTGAGCAGAAAAGATAATAAATTTCAGATTATATAAGGAGGATAATGCTATATATGACTAATGAACGATATGAATCAGCAAGGAAGATATATCAGAGTATAGGAGTTGATACTGAGGCTGCATTAGAAAGATTAAAGAATGTGCCGGTATCAATGCATTGCTGGCAGGGAGATGATGTAATTGGTTTTGACAGCAGAGAAAGTCTGTCAGGTGGTATACAGACTACTGGAAATTATCCGGGAAGAGCAGCTACTCCTGAGCAGCTTATGGAGGATATAAGCAAAGTATTGACACTTGTACCTGGAAAGAAGAAGCTAAACCTTCATGCCAGTTATGCCATTATAGATGACGGTTCAGACAGGGATTCAATTAAACCAAAACATTTTACCAGATGGGTTGAATTTGCTAAGAAATACAATATGGGAATTGATTTTAATCCAACATTTTTCTCACATAGAATGGTTAAAGATGGACTTACATTATCCTCACCAGATGAAGAAGTAAGAAAATTCTGGATTGAACATGGCAAGAGATGTATTGAGATATCAGAATATTTTGCTAATGAAACAGGACAGCCATGTGTAATGAACATATGGATTCCGGATGGCTATAAGGATATTCCGGCAGACAGACTTGGACCAAGAAGGAGATTTAAAGAATCTTTAGATGAAATTCTTTCAATTCCATATGATAAGAGCAAGGTGTTTGTGTGTCTTGAATCTAAAGTATTTGGCATAGGCGTTGAATCATACACAGTTGGTTCGTCTGAATTCTGCATGAATTATGTAGCAAGAGCAGGCATAACCCCACTTATGGATAATGGACACTATCATCCTACAGAGGTTGTGTCAGATAAGGTATCATCAATGCTTTTATTCAATGACCACTTAGCATTACATATTACAAGACCTGTAAGATGGGACAGCGATCATGTAGTTTTATATGATGACGAAACCAGAGAGATTGCTAAAGAAATTGTCAGAGCAGATGCGCTTGACAAGGTATTTATAGCAACTGACTATTTCGATGCATCAATTAACAGAATATCTGCATGGATAACTGGAATGAGAAGTGTTCAGAAAGCTCTTTTGTATGCATTGTTAGAGCCAGAATCACTTCGTAATCTTCAGAACGAAGGAAGGTTCACAGAACTTATGGCAGCACAGGAAGAATTAAAGATTATGCCATTTGGAGATATATGGCAGGAATATCTTAATAGAGAAAATGTGGCAGCTGATTATGTCAGTGAGGTTATGGATTACGAAAAGAAAGTATTGGAGGCACGATAATGAAAGATATATTAACAGCACCTTTTGTTAAAGAAATGTGTGATACTACAGCTAATATGTATCGTCTTGGCTGGGACGAAAGAAATGGTGGTAATATCAGCTATATGCTTGATGAAGAAGAAGTTGCACAATATCTTGATATTAATCATGTGTTAAGAGAGATTCCGACGGGTTTCAAAGCAGATGCACTTATTGGCAGAATATTTATAGTAACCGGCACAGGTAAGTACTTTAAAAATGTAAAGACAGATCCGGAGAATAATCTTGGAATAATAAGAATAGCTGAAGATGGAACAACAGCGCAGTTATTATGGGGATATAAGGATGGAGGAAAATTCACAAGCGAATTACCTGCTCATCTTATGAGCCATATGGCAAGACTTTCTGTTGATAAAGATAACAGAGTTGTTATACATTCACATCCAACTAATACACTTGCCATGAATTATGTTCATGAACTTGACGAGAAGAAATTTACACATACACTTTGGGAAATGTGTACAGAGTGTATAGTTGTGTTCCCGGATGGTGTAGGTATTCTCCCATGGATGCTTTGCGGAACTAATGAAATAGGCGAGGCAACAGCAGAAAAAATGAAAGAATTCAGACTTGTTATATGGGCAATGCATGGAATATATGGTGCTGGAAAAACTCTTGATGAGACATTTGGACTTATTGAAACTGTTGAAAAAGCGGCACAGATATATATGCTTACAGCTGGACTTGAGAGAAAGAATACAATAAAAGACGAAGATATGATTAAGCTTGCAGAATTCTTTAAGGTGGATTATAGAAAAGATTTCCTTAATATATAAAGCGGTTTCATATAAGTACATATGTAATGACGCAGGAAATTCCTGCGTCATTTTTAATGCGGAATAACATTTAAAGTGATATAATAAACAAATATTTACAAATCAGCAGTTTGGAGTGAATGAGATGCATTTAATAAAGAAAAATATTATTATTCCACTAGTTGTATTTATAATCGGAATGAGTGCTGTGGCAGGTATTGTATGCAGCATAAATAACGAACAGAATAAGCAGAACAGGACAATGGCGAATCTTAACGCAATGACTTATGCCGAGCGTATGAAGACAGATATTATGAAAGGCATAGGCGTTTCGGACATATTAAGACAGATAATTATAAGTGATGATGGACAGCTTAATAAATTCTATGAGATAGCAGAGGAGATGATGACAGATTCTGTTCAGAGTATACAGATTGCACCAGGTGGTGTTGTGACAGATATTTATCCTCAGGAAGGTAATGATGCGGGAAAGATTGATCTGTTAAATGATAAAGATCGTGGTGAAATATGCCGTTATGGAAGAGATAATAAAGTTGTTACAATGCAGGGATCATTTCAATTAAATCAGGGAGGATATGGTATAGCTGTAAGAAATCCTGTATACATTGAAGAAAACGGACATGAAGATTTCTGGGGATTTACAATAGTTATAATTCGTGTTCCTGAGATTTTTGCTGATTCAATGAAGGCACTTTCAGATTTTGGTTATAATTATACATTATATAAAACAGCTTTTCCGTGGGAGTCTGAATTTGAAGAAGTGTATGGCTCGGAAGAAGAGTTAAAGAATCCTGTTTCGTATACATTTGATATAGGAGACAGCAAGTGGAAGCTTGATATAATGCCATATAAGACTCAGTCTGAAAGAATATATCTGTATGCGGTTGGAATAGGCGGAATTATTATTGTACTGCTTCTTACAGGGTTTACATGTGCTCTGCTTGTGCTTGACGAACACAGAAAGAAGTTTAAGAAGCTGGCTATAACAGATGCTTTGACAGGAATAAATAACCGTCATGGATATGATGAAAGAGTAACAAGGTATCTTAAGCAGAATCCGGATAATCACTGTGTAGGAGTAGAATTTGATATTGATGATTTTAAGACTATCAATGATATGTATGGTCATGCTTATGGCGATGTGGCACTTAAGGTATTGTCCGAGGGAATGCAGAAGTTTTTTGATAAAAATGTGCTTTTAGGACGAAACGGTGGTGATGAATTCTGTATTTTCCTGCCAGACTGTACATGTGCTGATGTTAAGGAAAAACTGGAGGAATTCACAAAGTTAAAACGGTCATTTAAATATGAAGGTGAAGAGCATCAGTTCACTATATCAGTTGGATATGCTGAATATCCGGTTCATGCTGACAAACCATCAAAGCTCATGCGTTGTGCTGATACTGCACTTTATGAGGTGAAACTTCGTGGAAAGAATGGCTGCATGGCATATAAGAACGGACTCAGAAAGGATATTCGTACACAGCTTGGTTTTGCACTTAAAGATGTTTCTGAAAATCTTCCAGGAGCATTTATCATATACAAAGCAGATAAGAATGATGATGAAATTCTTTTTGCAAACCGTGAATTTATCAGATTTGCAGGCTGTAAGAACATGGATGAACTGCTTGTATATACAAAAAGAAGTTTCCGTAATATCATTAGAGTGGATGAACGGGAAGCTGTTATAGCTGATATATGGAAGCAGATAGATGAAGGACATACTAATGGTTATACGCATTTTTATATGCAGAAAGCAGATGGCGGTCATATACAGGTGTTTGACCATGGAAGAATTGTTGAGAATGGACGATATGGAAGAGTAATATATGCATTGATAACTAATCTTGAAACAGTGAGAGAAAATTATGGAAATTCAGAATGTAACAATTGAAGATGCAGAGGAACTTCTCGATATATATGCACCATATGTTAAGTATACAGCGATAACATTTGAATATGATGTGCCTTCTGTAGAAGAATTCAGACAAAGAATTGTGAATATTTCAGACAGATATCCATATATCAAGGCAGTTGACAATGGACAGATTGTCGGTTATGCATATGCCGGATGTTTTAAGGACAGGAGAGCATGACGCAGAACCGGAAGAAGTCTGGGGATAAATATATAAAAACATAAAACTGCCGTCCGTTTAACATTAAGTTTAGCGGATGGCAGTTTTTATATGGAATGTTTAGTTATAGGCTGTGTGTATCAAGAACTGTTCTGCCGGTTACCGGATCAGTAATACCAAGCAATGCCATGATTAGTGCCATTCTTATATATTTACCATTCTGGACCTGGTCAAAATATGCAGCTCTTGGATCGTCATCGACATCAAGGGAAATCTCATCGACTCGTGGCAGAGGATGAAGAACAGGCATATCTTTATCAGCCAGCTTTAACTTTTCTTCGTCAAGAATGTAGACATCTTTTAAACGGAGATATTCTTCTTCATTGAAAAATCTTTCTTTCTGTACTCTTGTCATGTACAGAACATCAAGTTTAGGAAGAGTATCTTCAAGGCTTGACACTTCCTCATAAGTTGAATTAGATGGATTTAATACATCGTCTCTCAGATAATCTGGAATCCGCAATTCTTCGGGAGATATGAAGTAGAATTTATTATCAGAGAAACGAGTAAGGCTGCTGACAAGGGAGTGTACCGTCCGTCCGAATTTCAGGTCGCCACAGAAACCGATAGTCAGGTTATTAAGCTTTCCTTTACGCTGTCTTATAGTCATCATATCAATAAGTGTCTGTGTAGGGTGTGCATGACCGCCGTCTCCTGCGTTTATTATAGGAATGCGTGAATATATTGATGCCTGCAGTGGAGCACCTTCTTTTGGATGTCTCATCGCAATTATATCTGCATAGCAGCTTACAACTCTTGCAGTATCAGCAACGGTTTCACCTTTAGAAGCACTTGATTGTGTTGCGCTGGAAAAGCCCAGTGTCTGTCCTCCAAGACTTAACATAGCAGACTCGAAAGATAAACGGGTTCTGGTACTTGGTTCGTAAAAAAGTGTAGCAAGCTGTCTGCCATCGGCAACATGCTTATATAATTGTGGTCCAATGGATATCCGCTCCGCAAGATCTAATATATTCATAGTTTCTTCAACGGAAAGATCCATAGGGGTTATCAGATGTCTCATAGCCACTCTCCTTTTAATAAATATTCATCTCTCTTAGCACCGACAGATATAAAGTTGATTTCTGCATGAAGCATATCCTCAATTGTTTTAATGTAATTTTTTGCATTAGCAGGAAGTTCGTCAAATGTCCTGCAATGTGATATATCTTCTTCCCAGCCGGGAACTTTGTATATAACAGGAGTGCATGAATCAAGGTTATCAGTTGGGTCAAATTCAACCGGAGAGCCGTTTGGGTCATTGTAGCCTGTAATTATAGGAATTTCTTTCATAGAGCTTAATACATCAAGCTTGGTTAGTGCGATTTTGTCTGCATGCTGGCATCTGAGTCCGTATCTGCTTGCGACTGCATCAAAAGGACCAACACGGCGAGGACGGCCTGTTGCAGCACCGAATTCACCGCCGGCTGCTCTTAAGTCCTGCTGCCATTTTTCTGAAACAGCATTTTCAGCAACAAATGGGCCTGCACCGACACAAGTAGAATAGGCTTTAAGTACACCAACAACATGGTCAGCGTGTCTTCCAGGGATTCCTGCACCTATAGGACCATAGGCTGATATGGTTGATGAACTTGATGTGTAAGGGAAGATACCGTAATCAATATCTCTTAATGCACCCAGCTGTGCCTCAAGAATAACTTTTTTACCACAGGATAATGCTTTGTCTATAAATGTGCCTGTATCGCATATGTATTTGCTGAACCTTTCAGCCTGTTCCCTGCACCAGTCAAGAAGTGCCGGATATGACATAGGCTCCTGATGATAGCAGCCGGCAAGCTCAAGGTTCTTGGATTCAAGAATAGTTTTTAGTCTTGCCTGTACAGCTGTATCATCTAAGTGAAGCAGGTCGCCGAGACGCAGAGTTTTTTTTCTGTATTTGTCACTGTAGGCATATGCTATGCCTCGTCTTGTAGAACCGAAAGCAGAGCCGGTTCGTTCCAGTCTGTTTTCTTCAAGTTCATCCTGTATCCTGTGCCATGGCATAGATATTGTAGCTTTTTTAGATAATTTCAAATGTTTTGGATTAATCTGTATTCCTCTGTCTTCAATCTGTTTTATTTCATTGGCAAGATGTTCAAGGTCAACAACCATGCCATCACCAAGAATGCATATTACATCTGGGTGAAGAATTCCTGATGGCAGTAGATTAAGAACGAATTTTCCCTGATTAGTTACAACGGTGTGACCGGCGTTATTGCCGCCCTGATACCTGACGACTATATCTGCATTTTCAGCAAGAAGGTCAATTACACGGCCTTTGCCCTCGTCGCCCCAGTTAATACCTGTTACAGAAGTAAGCATAATAATAATTCCTCCTTATATAAATGTATAGTTAATATTAAGTGCAATAACGGAATGTGCGGTCCGTAATAATTCTGGCAAATATAAGTCCGAGCGGAAGAGCAACAATTATCAGAATTGCTGATGTAAACCATGAGACCGCTTCTGTCAGGGACATTATGCCGAAATTGTATATTGCACGGTATAAATAAAGTCCGGGTACCATAATAACTATGGAAGGAACTGTAAGTGATATTCTAGGATATCCATTATAATTTTTAATAAATGAGGCAAGGAGTCCTGCAGTGGCAGCACCAATAAATGCGGCAGCAGCGGCAGGCATGCCTGTAAAATCAACCAGTTCAAGACGCAGGGTATTGGCAATACAACCGATAAGAGCCGCCATTGCCGCCATTGGAACGGAACTGTTAAACATAATAGAGAATCCGAACACACCGCAGAAGCTGGCAACAAGTCTTAATATCAGATGTAACATTTTTCCAATATGTAATGTTGTAAATTCTTCTGGCTGTAAATGTAGTAATAAAGCCATAATCCATGCAAACACAGTAGCAACCAGTACAATAATTATTGAATATGTCAGCCTTTCAATACCTGATCGCAGGTCGAGCTTTGCAAGGTCAATGCCGCTGGTGATGAAAGGAAATCCCGGTATTATGAAAAGCATGGAACATATGTATCCGGCTTCATGTACAAAAGGGATATTAAACATCAGAATAGCAAGTTTAAGCAGAATTGCATATATAAGGCATGATGCAGATATAGAAACTGCTATATTCATGAATAGTGTAAAATGATGTTTAATAAGCTTTGTCCTTATAAGATTACCTGTTCCGGCTGCAATGAATGCGAAAAGCATCTCTATTGGACCGCCGCCAAGCAGAAATGTGAATCCGCAGCATGCTAGAGCGGCAGCAAGTCCAAGCTTGACCGGTGAATACAGGGTATGTATCTGTTCAATTTCATCAAGCCTTTTATGAATCATTTCACCTGTAAGGTGGGCCTCTTCATTAGGGAAATTGTCAACAAATTGTTCCATTCTGTAAAGCTTGGAGGTATTAACACCGGTATTGGCAATGCTTAACGACTGTGATACGCAGTCATTACCATCAAAGCAGTTAAATTCAATAGACATAAGGCCAACATCCACGGTACAGGTTACTCCAAGTTCCTTGGATAGCTTATTCATAGATGTACGGACACGCCATGCACCAGTGCCGCATGATAGCATAATCAGACCTACACGACCGATAACGGAGGCTTTTTCTATAAGGTCTGCATTAGCAATTAATGCATTGCTGTCGGCATTCGTATAGTCGTGCCACGGAATTTCCATATGATTTTTTTCCATAATGTCAATGTAATTAGTCCTTGGCATATATAATCGCCTCTGCTTTCTTAACATGGTGTTCAAGGTTTCGTAAGAATATAGAATTGGGAAGGAAAATTCCAAGTTCGTCAAAATGTTCATTGTGTTCAACGAATGAATCCTGACCATAGAATATGTATGCCATTGGAAGATTCTTCTCAAGCTCAAGCATAAGATCCCATACAGCACTATAGGCCTCTGCCTCGGTTTCCTTCATTCTGACAGTGTCAGGCAGTTCGCGGATAAGCAGTATACCAGTGCTTCGCTCAAGAACCTGCTGCTCCACTACAGACGGGTCATCACCATATGTGTGACTGTATCTGTAAGCCTCGGCAAGAAACATATTTTTATTATTATCAAGGTTCTTATAAATGTTATAAAAATGCTGATAGTCTTTTTCGTGAACAGAATCAGCAAATTCTGGAAGAAGCATACCTTTATCGTCGGTCATAATTATGGGATTCTGCTTTCCATCAGCGTTGAAGCGGTATGGAATAAGAAATGAATTTCTCAGTAAATCAAACATGGTATTTTGCGTGATAGCCATAAGAAATGCAGATAAGTCTTTATTAGAATAGCAGTTGAATAATGCTTCCGTGAATTGAAGCGGAGAAAGTATTGCTTCAGAATCATCATTGCAAAACAGATTGTTACAGAATGTCTGGAAAAGTTTATTATAAGCCCATGGGTCATTTAGAATTTTATCAAATAAAACCTCAGATTTTTCTTCTCTTGGAAAGATAGTTTTTTCTTTCATAATCATCAGCTCCTTCTTGTTTTTCATTTTCGGCTAGATTATACTATTGTGGTAGAAATAAGTAAAAACTATAATTGATATAAATGCTATAACAATATGATATGTCAGATATTACGGAGCGATAAGTTATGGATGTTAATTTTGAGTATTACAAGATATTTTATTATGTAGCCAGGTACAAGAATTTTACGAAAGCCGCTCAGGCGTTAGGAAGCAGCCAGCCTAATGTTACAAGGGCAATGAACTGTCTGGAACAGCAGATTAATTCAACACTGTTTGTAAGAAATAACCGGGGGATACAGCTTACACCAGAGGGGGAAAAACTGTATATAAGGGTTACAGCGGCTATGACACAGCTTATGGCAGCAGAAGAAGAGCTTGCGGACAGTGCAAGTCTTTCACATGGCAGTATTTCCATAGGGGCAAGTGAGACTGCGCTTAATATATTTCTTCTTGATAAGTTAAAAGCATTTCACATGGTCAATCCCGGAATCCGGCTTAAGATATATAATCATTCAACGCCGGAGGCGGTTGATGCAGTAAAAAATGGACTGGTAGACTTTGCAGTGGTATCATCACCTGTGTACGCAGATTCATCACTAAAGACGGTGGTGCTGCATTCTTTTCAGGAAATACTTGTCGGAGGAACTACATTTACAGCATTGGGAAGTCAGGAATTATCAATAAGAGAATTGACGGATTATCCACTGATATGCCTTGGCAGAGAGACTATGACATTCAGATTCTATAAAGATTTATTTATGTCACATGGGGTTGAATTAGAGCCTGATACGGAGGCTGCGACAACAGACCAGATACTTCCTCTTGTAAAATGTGAATTAGGACTTGCATTCTTACCAGAGACAATGGCGCAGGAATCGATTGATAAGAAAGAGATTGTGAAGATATCTCTTAAGGATAATATTCCGAAGAGAAATATATGTCTTGTCTATGACAGCAGACACCCGGTGAGTTCGGCGGCAAGAAAGTTGAGAAAAACAATAGGGGAGATTAATTATGGGGAGAATTAAAGTATGTAACTTTGGCAGAATTATGCTGAAAATATTCTGCTGGACGACAGTAATATTATCAATATATCTGATATTAGGGTTTACAGGCTGTTATGAAAAATGGTTTGGTGGTCCGGCAGGAATAGTAAAAGCGCCAGTTTACTGGCTTATCCGGGCAGGGATAGGAATTATTGTGGAAAGCATAATATTCTGGATAGGAATTATAATGGTGTATGCGACATCTGAGCAGCTTGGAATCAGGTGGAGAGTGCTTGGAATCGTGTGTGGCTGGATACCAGTTGCACATCTTGTCATGCTTCATATTATTATAAAGACAGTTGGTGAGGAAGTCCGCATGGAGAAAATGCGTGCCAAGAGAAATCGGCAGCGCAAAGAACAGCGGATATGCAGTACTAAATATCCTATTCTTATGGTGCATGGCGTATTTTTCAGGGATTTTGAACATCTTAATTACTGGGGAAGAATACCGGCAGAGCTTGAGGCTAATGGTGCAGTGATTTACTATGGAAATCATAACAGTGCGGCGGCCGTGCGAGACAGTGCTAAAGAGCTGGCAGAAAGGATTCATCAGATTATAAGAGAGACAGGTTGTGAGAAAGTAAATGTAATTGCTCATTCAAAAGGAGGACTTGACATGAGGGCAGCGTTAGCGCTTACAGATATTGCACCTTATGTGGCTTCTCTTACAACGATAAATACACCACACAGGGGCTGTCAGTTTGCTGATTATCTTCTTGGCAAAATTCCTGAAAAACAGCAGCAGATGGTTGCCAATACATATAACGCGGGAGCGGCTAAACTCGGAGACATTAACCCTGATTTTCTTGCTGCAGTATATGACCTTACATCAGAAAAATGCAGTGAATTTAACAATGAAATAAAGGATAATCCAGACATTTATTATCAGTCAGTTGGTTCTAAACTAAACCATCCGGCTTCGGGAAGATTTCCACTTAATTTTACATATCCACTGGTGAAATATTTTGACGGACCTAATGACGGACTTGTTGGAGAAGAATCCTTTAGATGGGGACAGAACTATCAGTTTCTTACTGTCAGCGGCAAAAGAGGCATATCGCATGGTGATATGATAGATCTTAACAGGGAGAACATTAAAGGATTTGATGTTCGGGAATTTTATGTGCAGGTTGTTGCGGGACTTAAGAAGATGGGATTTTGATTTTTAAAATACAAATTATAAATTTTTAGTAAAATAAAATATTTGTAATTGACATATTTCTTGAAGATAGGTAATATAATATTAAAGATAGGTAACTTGAGTACCTGCCAAGCTAAGAAGTAAGGTGTTGTGCCAGAGAGCAGTGCCTTATGAGCTTTATACGGGTTTGACATTTACCACAATCTGGCTAGAAACCATAGGTTTTGAAGGAAAATGTCAGAGGCTCTGCTGATGTGAGGCAGAGCCTTTTTATATGTATAGGGGGATTGGAGTTTTTGCGAAATATCAAAGTTGCCAGCAGCGCCTAACATACGGTTTGTATAGTAGTGGTAGTTGTCGGCGCGTCGCTTGTCATCTTTCCAGATAGTCTGCTCAGCGTCCTTCTCAGAAAGATTAAATCTTTCCATCTCCGGCAATCATCTTGATAATTTCATTACAGTGTTATCATGTCAAATGTGGTTATGTCGGATAATTTATCGGTAAATGTTCTTATTTCAATCATAAAACGGTTAAAATATGGAAGTGCATAACATGAAGAAGGAAAAGGGTTATACATATGCACAGATTGCCAATTTATCAGGTGTACCATTAGGTACTGTGCAGAAGATTTTTTCCGGGGAGACGGTGAATCCAAGATACGATACGCTTATGGCTTTGGAGCATTTTTTTGAAGAACCGCTTGAGGTAAGAGAGCATGTATCCAACAGATATGAGAGGAACGGAAGTTATACTGTAGATGATTACCGTACCTTGCCTGATGAACAGAGGGTTGAGCTGATTGATGGATATTTCTATGATATGGCTTCACCAACCTTTGGACATCAGTCAATTGGAGGAGAGATTCATCGTCAGATTGCTAATTTTATTGTGGAGAATGGTGGTAACTGTCGTCCTTTTATTGCACCAGTAGATGTACAGCTTGATTGTGATGAAAAGACTATGGTTCAGCCAGATGTCGGCATTGTATGTGATTCTTCTAAGATTCAGCGTTTTGGTGTATATGGTGCACCGGATTTTCTTGTAGAAGTAATTTCTCCATCTACTAAGAAAAAGGACTACACTTTGAAGTTATCCAAGTATATTGAAGCAGGGGTGCGTGAATACTGGATAGTTGATTACATGCAGGAGAAGGTTCTGGTGTATTTCTTCGAGAGTGATGTGTATCCTGTTATTTATGGATTTGACAAGCCAGTTCCGGTGAATATATATGATGATAATCTTAAGATAGATTTCACCAATATTGCCAAATGGCTTAAGGATGGTATGGAGTAGTGAATCATCGAAATTAATTATATAAAATTTAAAGATGGAGGCAAAAATAAGATGAAACTTGATAAATTTATAGGAATGATGACAGGACATTTTGATAACAAAGAACAGTTTGATATGATGCAGAAGGCAGGAAAAATATATCCTTATGCAGAACACATCAATACTATATGTAATGATAAAATAAAAAACATTCCTAAGGATTTTAATGGAAAATTTGTTGTTGAAGAAAGTTATTATGAAATCAATGGAAAACGCCATGCATCACCACATATTTTCCTTATTATGGAAACTGACGACGGAATTGTTCTTTCTTCATATGAAATTCCAGCAGGAGAAGACAAGAATACATTTTCATATAATTCTATGAAGAATGTTGATTATGCTGAACTGAAAAAATCTGAAAAGTTTACACCCGCACTTTATCATGAAAAGAGTGGAATCTGGGAGGGAGGCAGCATAAGCCAGTTTTCACCGGTAATGACATTTAAGCTTTGGGAAAAGTTTTCTGATAGCTGCCTGGAAGTATCTGAAAGCATGGAAGTTAACGGAAAAAGAACTTTTGGATATGATGAACCAATTATTTATAAGAGGGTATAAACAGGGGAAATCTCACTTTTTTAGGATATATTGTTTCATAAGAGTTCCATATCAATAATTGAAGCCATGCAAAGATTAACAGGAGAGCGGCTTAAATACGCAGTAAGCAATGATAAATCAAAAAACGCAGGATATATGGGAGTTAGTCACTATATCCTGCGTTTTGTTTATTCGTTTTTATATATTTTATTATTAATTACTTTAACGATTCCTATAACATTGTAAGTTAAGAAAATGTTGATAGGCAGCTGGATAAGATTTTTGGTAAATCTCATTGTAAGATAAAACATAAATCCTTTGCCGTACATTATGCTGCACCAGTATGTTCCAAGAAGAACATTTACAAGAAGTGTATCAATAGTAAGCGCAAGCACAACTCTAATAAGGAATTTGAAATCTATAATATCTAAAAGGCTGCGTTTTTCACCTGTTACTTTTTTCTTGGAAATTTTGATGTTGCAGTCATAGAAAAATAAACCATAGATAAGACCAGCTAAAGCAGCACTTAATGTCCAGCCCGGAAAATAAGGACCGGTTGGCTTAATGATATACTGGACTATATCACCAAGTCCTCCGCACATGAATCCCATAACAGGACCGAACATGTATCCAATTGCACAGTTGGCAAGGAAAGATACTGAAATTCTGAGTGCCGGGGTTACATTAATAGATACAAAAACTGCTAAAACAGTGTGAAGTGCGACGAGAAGTGCCGCAGCAACAATTGACTTGAGACATCTGAACTCTTTTGCTGAAAATGCAAAATTCTTTAATAGAATTGACATAAAAATAACCTCCTTTGCAGTAGTATTCGCACTACATAAGAGGCTGTTGACCAGTATATGTAGCAGCGGGATGCGGATTATGTATCGCAAGAAATCTTTTCGTCCGTATGGCAACTCCCTGTCCATATGGCACTTAACGCACATATTCCTACTCTGCTTATATAATTGATTTGTACAGGCACTATTAAAGCACATATTCATATAAATGTAAAGCATTATATTAAGGCTGTTTACAATATATTATAAATTCTGTTTAGAATTAATACATCTTCTGTTGTACATAAGGTGCATGGTCATGGCATCCTGTGCCTTGATTGCATTATGCTGTGCAATGGCAGTAGCTATTTCACGGTGTGTTTCAATAGTTTCTACTTTAAGAACATTACCGGTTGTCTCAACAAAAAGAGGAATTGAGCTGTTGATAATCGGAATGAGTCTTGGGATAATAAGATTCTTGCTTCCCATTGCTATTGCGGTGTGGAATTCTATATCTTTCTGGGTATGATCTTTTTTCTGTTTTAGAAGCTCTTCAACCTCATCACACAAAGAAACAATTTTCTTAATATCATTATTATCTGCATACGTTGCAGACATAGCTGCGATAGCTGGCTCCAGTAAAAAACGGACTTCAAGCAGATCTTGGACAAGCTTTTTTTTGTCAGGTATGAATGTAAATCCGAGAGGGTCATCAACTACACCGGGTGATGATGCTACATATGTTCCAGATCCCTGTCTGATTGTCACAATGTTACGTGAAGCAAGTAATTTCATGGCTTCACGAAGAGAACTTCTTCCAATATTGAGTTCTTTAGCAAGATGTGCTTCATTAGGAAGCTTGTCACCTGGCTGTAAATGTTCATTTAATATAAAAGATATTATGTCTTCGGAAATCTTCTGTGGAAGATTTCTCTCATCAGATTCAAAATTCATCATACGATTCCTATGCTCCTATGTTAGTAATATTAATGATATAATGCTTCTATTTAATTGTCAAAATGAAAAAATGCACAAAAAAGCACAGAAAAATTGAGCAATTTTACAGTATTGTTTTTCTAAATACCATGTATTATATTAAATACATCAGATGAATTTCGAAATAAATCTCAGAAAAAGGCAAAAAAGTTACAAGAAACAAAGAAAAGGTATGATGTATTAACTAAGATACATCAGATGATTAGGAGGTAAAACGATATGGAGCAGACAGTATTTGTTGCAAATCCAACCAGATTACTGATAGCGGCAGCAGTCGGAATTATTGTGTTACTGTTGTTAATAATCAAATTTAAGCTTCATCCTGTTATATCGATGATGATAGCAGCTATTATCATAGGTGTTGGAGCAGGGATGCCGCTTACAATGATATCAGATACGGTTGAAAAGGGTGTTGGCAAAACGCTTCAGGGAATAGCATTACTTGTAGGTCTCGGTTCAATGTTTGGCGGAATTCTTGAGGTAAGTGGCGGGGCACAAAGAATAGCACAGACACTTATTGATAAGCTTGGTCAGAAGAAGGCTGGAATTGCACTGGGAATTACAGGATTGGTTATAGGAACAACAGTATTTTTTGAAGCAGGTGTGGTTGTACTTATACCACTTGCATTCAGTGTTGCAAAGCAGACTAAGAAGTCAACATTATATTATGCAATACCGCTTCTTGCAGGTCTTGCAAGTGGATACGCATTTGTTCCACCATCAGCAGGTTCTGTTCTCGTGGCAGATTCACTTGGAGTTAATCTTGGAGTGATGATTATGGTTGGTATCCCAACTGCATTGATATGTATGATAGTAGCAGGTGTAATATGGGGACGATTCATTGGAAACAAAGTGTTTACTAAATTACCGGTTAATGTGGAAGAGATTAAGGAAGATTCTAAGGAACTGCCTCCATTTGGACTGGTGCTTGGAGTGATTCTTATACCACTTGTATTAATACTGGTAAGTACTGTTTCTAAATACATGCCGATTCCGGTTGATGTGAAAAATGTGCTGGGATTCATTGGAAAACCATTCCTTGCATTGACAATAGCAACACTTGCTGCAATGTATTTCCTTGGAATAAAAAGAGGATATACAGGAGCCCAGTTAAAGAAGATACTTGATCATTCATTACGCCCAGTCGGAATGATACTTCTGGTAATAGCAAGTGGTGGAGTAATCAGATGGATGCTTCAGGATTCAGGACTTGGAGATATAATAGGTCCGGCATTGGAGAAGAGCGGAATGCCACTTATACTTGTAGCATTTCTTATTGCATTACTTGTAAGAGCATCTGTAGGAAGTTCTATGGTTGCAATGACTATGGCATCAGGAATAATGGCAACTATGCCTGCAGTTATGGCAACAAGCATGTTATACAGAGCAGCAATGTGTTGTGCAATATGTGGTGGTGCAACAGCATTAAGTCATGTAAATGATGCTGGTTTCTGGCTTGTAGGAACATTTCTTGAGATAGATGAGAAAACTACATTAAAGTCGTGGACTATTATGGAAACACTTATAGGTATAACAGCATTAATTGTAAGTCTGATTATTTCAATATTTGCTTAGATATTATTAAAGGTCACTATTTAATTAAGAAGATATAAAACAGGAGGATGCAAATGGTAAAAATACCGGTATGTTTGAACAATATGACTGATGCAAAGCATCTGGTACAGATAGCAGAAGGCTGCGATAAAGATGTAGACCTTATGTGTGGTAAGTATTTAGTTGATGCCAAGTCGATGCTCGGAGTATTCAGTCTTCCACAGTTTGACAATGTAGAGATGTGTGTGGATGATACTGAGAAAGACAAGGTGTACGAAAAATTAGAACAGATGAATTTATTAAGATAAGAAGAAAGGCAGGTAATTATTATGTGTTTAGTAAGTCAGGAAATGAGAAAATTAGCCCCAGAATTAGATCCTTTGAGAATTGGCACAGGCTGGAAGAAGGAAGACCTTGGAAAAGTACAGGTCATGGTAGAAAGTACATATGGTGACAGTCATCCGGGAAGCGGACATCTTAACATACTTGTGGAAGAGGTTCGAAAGGGTGTTGCTGAAGAAGGCGGATTCGGAGCAAGGTACTATTGTACAGATATATGCGATGGTGAAAGTCAGGGAACTGACGGTATCAATTATAGTCTTGCAAGCAGGGAAATGATAGCTAATATGATAGAGATACATGCAAATGCAACACCATTTGATGCAGGTGTATATCTTTCAAGCTGTGATAAAGGAGTTCCTGGTAATCTGATGGGACTTGCAAGAGTTAATATTCCATCTGTATTTGTTCCAGGCGGTACAATGAATGCAGGTCCGGAAATGCTTACACTTGAGCAGCTTGGAATGTACAGTGCACAGTATGAAAGAGGCGAGATTGACGAAGAGAAGCTTGACTGGGCAAAATGTAATGCATGCCCTAGCTGTGGTGCATGTTCATTTATCGGAACAGCATCAACATTGCAGATAATGGCAGAGGCACTTGGATTAGCACTGCCTGGAAGTGCTCTTATGCCAGCTACAAGTCCTGACCTGTTAGCCTATGCAAGAGAAGCAGGAAGACAGTCAGTAAGGCTTGCAAAGATGAAGAATATGAAACCATCAGATATAGTAACTATGGATAGCTTTGAAAATGCAATTCTTGTACATGCAGCAATATCAGGAAGTACTAACTGTCTGCTTCATATTCCTGCAATTGCACATGAATTCGGAATTGAGATTACAGGAGATACATTTGACAGATTACACCGTGGTGCACATTATCTTCTTGATGTACGTCCAGCAGGAAGATGGCCAGCAGAAGTATTCTATTATGCAGGCGGCGTTCCAGCAATTATGGAAGAAATTAAGGAACATCTCCATCTTGATGTAATGACTGTTACAGGAAAGACTCTTGGTGAGAATCTTGAAGAACTTAAGTCAAATGGATTCTATGAAAGATGTAATAAGTGGCTTGATGATTTCAACAAGCGCTACAATGTAAATGTTACCAAGGAAGATATAATCAGACCATACGATAAGCCTATTGGAGAGAATGGAAGCATTGCTGTTCTTAAAGGTAATCTTGCCCCAGAGGGAGCAGTAATTAAGCATACAGCCTGCCCTAAGGAAATGTTTAAGGCAGTACTTAATGCAAGACCATTCGATAGCGAAGAGGCATGTCTTGATGCAGTAATTCATCATAAGGTTCAGAAGGGTGATGCTGTATTTATAAGATATGAGGGACCTAAAGGAAGTGGAATGCCTGAGATGTTCTATACATCAGAGGCAATAAGCAGTGATAAGGAGCTGGGTAAGAGTATAGCACTTATTACAGACGGAAGGTTCTCGGGAGCATCTACCGGTCCGGTAATTGGACACTGCAGCCCGGAAGCAGTAGATGGAGGTCCTATTGCACTCGTTGAAGAAGGAGATCTTATTGAAATCGATGTTGAGGAAAGAAAGCTTAACATAGTAGGTGTTGCAGGAAAGAGAATGACACCTGAAGAGATTGATAAGATTCTTAAGGAAAGAAGAAAACAGTGGAAACCTAAAGAACGCAAATATAAGAAGGGCGTATTAAGATTATTCAGTGAACTTGCAGCAAGCCCAATGAAGGGTGCTTATCTGGAATACGATAAATAAGAATGGTAAATGTACAAGGGGTGGGAAGATTAGGTTCTTCCCACCCTTTTTAACCAGCGTATTTTTCATGAATTTATAGGAAACTAGTGTGTTTATAGCAGAGTTTGAGAGGAAAGATTTATATAGTTATTATGGTGTTAATGAAGACAATATTAAAAATAAGACGGAAAGGTACTCAGCATTGATAAAAGGAATTGTGTTCTTGACAAATAAAGGTGGTGTGTTATAATTCATTTAACATTTAAGTTAAATGTTAAATGAAGGAGGGATGAATGTGAGCATGCAGGATACGCTTCAGGCGCTTGCTGATCCTACAAGACGCGAGATACTTAATCTGCTTAAGCAGTCCCGAATGTCTGCTGGAGAGATTAGCAATCATTTTTCAATTTCGGGTGCGGCAGTTTCCAGACACCTGTCTGTTTTGAAGGAAGCTGATTTAATTCGAGACGAGCGGGAGGGCAAATATATTTATTATGAGCTTAACGCTACTGTGCTTGAGGAGATTTTATTATGGATTAGTGAATTAAAAGGAGAAAAAGACCATGATTAAACAACATAAAAAAACGTTAATATTAACATCTGTCATAACATTACTTCCAATCTTTATAGGTTTACTTTTATGGAGACAGCTGCCAGCTTCTGTCGCAACACATTTTGGAGTTGACAATCAACCAGATGGGTATTGTTCTAAAGCATTTGCAGTATTTGGACTTCCGGTAATGATGCTGTTTTTTCATCTTATATGTATAGTTGCAACTAATATTGACCCCAAGAGAAAAAATATAAGCAAAAAGGTATTCCATGTTGTTATGTGGATTTGTCCGGTGATTTCTTTGGTTAATTGCAATATTCTCTATGTATATAATTTGGGATATAAGCTCAATATTGGATTTGTCTGCGGATTGTTAGTTGGAATTTTGTATCTTATTTTAGGCAATTTTATTCCAAAGGTAAAACCAAACTATAGCATTGGTTTTCGCATTCCGTGGGCATTGAATGATTCTGACAACTGGTATCATACACATAGATTTGGCGGAAAATGTATGGTGATTGGGGGAATTGCCATGATTGTAACCTCACCATTTCAAAATGTGTGGATATTTCTTGCTCTAGTCATTGTACCATGCATTCTGCCAGTAGTTTATTCATATATGTTTTATCGGAAAACAATGGGGTAAGTTTATTGTGCTTATGAACAGAATTAAGTATAATGAGTGCAGATAAGGGGGGCAATATTGAATATGAAATACAATTTACCAGACCGTATATTAAGAGAAATTGTTTCTTTTGCGAAGGAACATTCTATTACTAAAATTATACTTTTTGGTTCTCGTGCGCGAGGTATGAACACGGAACGGAGTGACATAGATATTGCTGTGTATGGTGGGGATTTTGATGGTTTTTATTGGGATGTAAAGGAAAAAACACATTCTCTGCTGATGTTCGATATTGTACAGGCAGATGTATCAATTTCAGATGAATTAAAAGAGGAGATAGAAAAGGATGGTGTAGTGATTTATGAAAAAGCTTGATAACTTTAGTAATTGTCTGACTATATTAGCTAATGCGGATTTTAAGATGGCAGAAAATAATGATATATACCGGACAGGGGTTATTGGACAATTTAATCTTACTTTTGAACTTGCATGGAAAGCGTTGCAGGAGATTATGAGAAAACATGGCGTAGAAGATTCTTCTACTGGATCACCACGAGAGATTCTGCAGCTTGGTTATAAATTTGGATTTATAAATGATTCCGAAACATGGTTGCTTATGTTAAAAAAACGCAATACCTCTGTTCATATATATAATAAGGAGGAAGTAGATGAATTGATTCTGCTGATACGCGACAGCTTTATTCCTGCGTTTACAGCTCTTAAAGATACACTTGTAAAGAAGTTGGACGAAGCAGAGAGTAACTGGGAGTAAATAAGGACACACACAAACCGTTTTGACGGCAAAGGCGAAATCTATGCAAAAGCAAGACTGAAATATGCTGCAGAGCTTTTTGATTACTTGAAAATGTATTGAATATTCCGGCAGGAAGAGTATTTGCGGATATTGGTTCGGGAACAGGGATTTTCACAGAGCAGTTGTTAGGCTGTGGATACAAAGTCTATGCGGTAGAACCTAATGATGATATGTGTAAGAAAGCAGAGGAAAAGCTGTCTTATAATGAAAATTATATATCTGTCAATGGCAGTGATACAGATACGAATCTGCCAGACAGAAGTGTAGATTACATAACTACAGCGCAGGCATTTCACTGGTTTGACTGTGACGGATTTAAGAAAGAATGCAGGCGGATTCTGAAGCCGGGTGGAAAGGTGATTATTGTCTACAATTCCAGAAACATAGAAGCCGCATGTACAAAGGCTCTGGCAGAGCTGCGGCACAGATATAATCCTGAATTTCATGGATTTTCCAATGGCATGAGTCATGAAAAATGTGTTGCTTTTTATGCGAGAGAATGTCAGGTGTTCCGTACTGATAATACGCCGATATATGACAGGCAGGGCTATATTGACCGCGTGTTGTCATCATCGTATTCATTGAAAGAAGGCGATGAAGGTTATACGGAATATCTGAAGGAAATTAACCAAATTTTTGATACATTTTCAGTTGATAATCGTATTGAAGTGCCGATGGAAACAGTTGCGTATATTGGGGTGGTATAAGGAAAATATCGTTTGATTGTTCATGAAAGAATTTTATTTTTGAACAGTATGAATAACATGATACCTATAGGTAGTCGCATTTTTGAAAGGTTTATAGGACAGAAATGATGGCGACTATAGAAATAGTTGTGGCATTTGCCTATAAAGTTACCGAACATGAGACATTTATAGGAAAACTCATAAAAAGAAAGTGATTTACACAGAACTTACAGGGGAAAACAGAGGAATTTTACCTATAAAGGTGAGATATATTATGAATTTATAGGAAGCGGATATCTGGCATATGGGATTTTGAGGTTGCCATCTGACACTTAACAGATGATTTCACATTGATTTTACATTATTTTACATAACAAAGATAGCGGTTAAGCCGTCTCTCATTTACACTTAAAGTAAAGGGAGGCGGTTTTTTGACATTTGAAGAAATAAAAAAGAATAAAGAAATTAATGAGTTTATAAATAAGGGGAATTATAATCTGGGACTTCTAGGATATACGGATCATTCGCAGATTCACTGCTCTATTGTAGCTGATACAGCAGCGATGATTCTTAAAAGATTCGGATATTGCGAGCATGACATTGAACTGGCTAAGATTGCCGGATATATGCATGATATTGGAAATGCAATTAACAGGTCACACCATGCGGAATATGGTGGATTACTTGCCAATGAAATATTGAAAAAATCGGACATGGATATTAAAGACAGAATAACAATTGTATCAGCAATTTCTAACCATGATGAATCAACGGGTGGTGCAGTTGATGTAGTTTCAGCAGCACTTATTATTGCTGATAAGACAGATGTAAGACGAGACAGGGTAAGAAGTGAAAAAGGTAAGGCGGCATTTGATATACACGACAGGGTTAATTATGCGGTAACAGAGCATAAATTAAAGGTCAATATAGAAAAGAAAACGATTTCACTTAATCTTCAGATTGATACTAAGATATGTTCAATGTATGAGTATTTTGAGATATTTCTTGGAAGAATGATGATGTGCAGAGGTGCAGCTGATATGCTGGGGGCAACATTTAAACTTATGGCAAATGGCTCAAAGGTTCTGTAAATATATGCAGAGGAGGATGATTTTCTTATGAAAAAATATTATGTGCTTGATACTAACATTCTGCTTCAGAGTCCTGGTGCTATATATGGCTTTGAAGATAATACGGTTGTTATTACGGGAACGACGCTTCAGGAGCTGGACTCAAAGAAAAATCTTGATGGGGAGATTGGATATAATGCGCGTCAGACAGCAAGAATACTGGAAGATATAAGAAACAGGGGTAATCTTATAAAGGGAGTTAAGCTGAAAGAAACAGATGGTAAGCTGATATTTGAGCCAAATGAGGTTTCACAGGAAAATCTTCCGGAGGGGTTCGACATTAAGAAGCCGGATAACAGAATTATCAGCTCATGTATTGGGATTGCAAGAAAGACAAAGAGAGCAGTTATCCTTGTTACTAATGACATTATGATGAGAATTGCTGCAGCAGCATGTGGAGTTGAAGTTCAGGAGTATAAGAATGATCAGATAAAAGAGTCTTCATATGTGGGGTATCGTGAGATTAAAACATCACGGGAAATTATTGATGATATATATAAGAAGCAGAGTCTTGCTCCAGAGATATTTGCTGATGAGAAGCCATTTGTGGCAAATGAATATATAACACTTACAGACGGTAATACTTCTGCATTATGTGTATATAGAGACAATTGTATCAGGCTGCTGAAGGATACAACTGCATTTGGAATAAGACCACAGAACAGGCTTCAGAGATTTGCACTTGATGCACTTTTAGCTCCGGCAGAGGAGATACCGCTTGTAATACTACGTGGACCTGCTGGAACAGCAAAGACATTTTTATCAATGGCAGCAGCACTTGATAAGACATATACTGATGAATTTACAAGACATACCAGTAGCACATCATATGACAAAATATATATCGGACGTGCAAATGTATCAAGTGATGAAGCATTTGGTTTCCTTCCTGGAGAACTTGAGGATAAGACAAGACCATTGCTTGGATGCTTTTATTCTAATCTTGAGGATTTACTTAGAAAGGGTAATCATGAAGAAGATGCCCAGATACAGATTCAGATAGATGATATGATGGAGACAGGGCTGTTGAGGGTATTTCCATTAGCTTATATAAGAGGTATGAGCATAAAGAACAGTTTTATAATATGTGATGAAGCGCAGAATATAGGAAGGTCGCTCATTAGGGATATTGTCACACGATGTGGACAGGGGTCCAAGCTGGTGATTCTTGGCGATACTAACCAGATTGATGTCCCATTTCTGGACAAGACTAATTCAGGACTCACATATCTTGCTCATAATATGAAAGGCAGTACTAAATGTGCGCAGATAACATTTACAGAGAAAGAGTCTGTGCGTAGTGCACTTGCGACAGAAGCACTTAACAGACTTATGTAAAGTAAAATGTCTGACAGTAATAGAATATGGGTTTAAGAATAATAACAGCGTTCAGAGACAGAAGCAGCGGATAGGCTGCGGGGCAGTTTCTGGGCGCTTTTTTGAATATTTCCGGTAAAGAAATGCTTTCGTGAAATGACCAGATTTATCATAAATTAATTGGAATTACATGTGAAAAAGATTATAATATAAACAGCATTTGTCAAGTTTAAAAATAATATAGAAGGAAGGGATATTTATAAGTTTATCAAAAGAATATGTAAAAATGCGAATGGAGCGCAACAAGGAAATAGCTACATCTGCGAATCTGGCTGACAGCCTGACAGAACAGCAGTGTGATGTACTTGAATGGGCCTCTGACATGAGGCATGTAATGCATAAGAACAGTGAGGCATTATATGATGTTAACGCACCTAAGCATAAGGAAATTAAAGCATTTATAAGTGATACACATTATTCACAGAATCCGAATAACCTTAATAAAAGATTAAAAGATGCTGGATTACCGCTTATCAAGTGGTCATTTGATGATACAAGGATTCCGACAAATGAGCTGGCAATGATTCTTGATAACAGAAGACTTGAGAAGAGCAGAAAAAGGCAGTGTATCAGGACATTAGAAAAAGCGAATGCTGATATTGAGAATTATTTTGCACAAATTGACGCAAAATATCTCACATTTTATTGTCCATCAGGAAATAAGAGAGTTTTTAGTAATCAAAGTAAAGGGGTCAGTGTGGAGTCAAGGAATGTTACCATTGCAGAAGGCTATACAATTATGGGAATCGAGAGTCTTAAGAATAATATAGCCTATCTGCTTCATGTGTATGCTGGTCAGATTAGTATTGAAGATATTGTTGCATATGTCAATGAAGATATAGAAAACAGGATTTATCATATGGATGCTTCAATGGCTCCACAAAGTGTTCATAAAGCGACTAATGCCCTGGTTGAAACAGGATACATAAAACCTGATACTAAAGAACTTATTTATATTAATCTTACTAAAAGAGGCGACGCATTTGTAGGAAGCTACTGTGGGACGCTTAACAAGATAGCAGCTTCATTGTCCATACTGCCATTTAATAAGGCGCACAAGAATGATATTGTTTATTATAGCTATCTGATTGGATGGCAACGTGCTAAAAGAGAGCTAAAGCCACTGATTCCTAAAACTGTCGATTTTATCAGTAATAAGATAAAAGAGAAGCAGGAGATGATGTATACCGGTGACGATAGTAATTATGCCGTGGAGATGGAGCAGACAATTATCCAGAGCATGAATATTAATAGTTTGCCGGTTGTCTATGAGGTTAAGAAGGGTACATATGTAATAGCGGAGATAACGACATTATTTGGAAAGATTAATGTAAGTATTATTAATTCTTTGTTTGTCGGAAGTGCATATACATTAACAATTCCGCAATATCAGTATACTGCAATAATTCATATGGCAGATAATATTGATTATGGAAAGATTCCTTATGAGGTACAGAAACAATTGAAGGCGGTTGTTCCTGTACTTATGAAGTTATTACAGTGAGAGTGGAGGCAGGGGCAATGACCAATATATATAAGAATATTTATCTGAGAAAAGAAGAAGAAGTTTTATATAATATTAGAAAAAATGTGGATGAAACAGTGGAGACACCAACCATATCAAAGATAATAGATTATGTTCTGGCTGATCCATATGAACATATTATATATATGGATGTTAAGCTTAAGATGGTAACAAGTTATGATGCAACCAATGTATTTGTTGATACCGGTTATAAAAATATGTCAGGAGAACCATTATTTCTGTCGCTTGTGTTAAAGGACGATGTATTTACCGGCAAATATGTGGGAACGATTGATCAGCTTGGCAATGCAATTCTTACCATTGTAAAGATGAGAGTCAATGAACAGGAAATATATGATAACATGGAATTTCTTAAGAACAATTATGGCAATTATAAGCAGTTTGTTGATGACTGGGATCTCAAGGCTGGAGAGAGAGAAAAAGATAATAATCTAGGGGATATGAGTACTTTGTTTGAAGGAATTGATATATCAGAATTCCCGGAGACAGCAGAAGAAATCCCTTCAAGTGAGGATACAGCAGCTGCGTCAGAATCAGATTTTTATGAAGAAGATATGGATGCTGAATCAGAAAATGGGCAGGAATTATTGTTAGAAGAGATTAAGAATGATAAAATGCATGTGTATGACTACATTCCTGATAAATTGTATCTTGTTGAATGTCACACAATGCTAGGAACTATCAACTTCTCACTTGTTAATAATTATATGGATGTATTCGGGGACAAAATACCTCTATACAGCCTGTTTATTGTTCAATACAATCAGGGTACAAGCCTTGGACAGTTATTACAGGATGTAGATTTAAGACAGTATAATCTGCAGATTCCAGATAAGATTATTGATGAAATAAGTGATGCTGTGAATTATATCAGGGGGTATATGGGGAGAGAATAAAAACGAGAAATTCAAGGAGAAATAAAAGAATGTCAAAGGATGAATATTTAATTACCGATGCGCCCCTTAAAGCACTGACTGTTTTTGCCATGCCCATGATTCTGGGCAGTTTTTTCCAACAGGTATATAATATGGCTGACTCAATTATTGTCGGTCAGTTTGTCGGATCATCTGCACTTGCGGCTGTCGGAGCCTGCGCTGCTCTCACAAATGTATTTATTTGTGTGGCACTTGGTGCCGGGGTAGGTGCCGGAGTGCTTGTGAGCCGTTATTTTGGTGCAAGAAATTATAGTAAAATGAAGACCATTGTATCAACATCATTAATCAGTTTTCTGATTTTAAGTGTATTATTGGGAATCTTTGGTTTCGGGTTATCACATCCAATGATGAGTTTATTACAGACACCGGCTGATATACTGGATGAAGCTGTAGTGTATCTTCGTGTTTATTTTGTGGGATTTCCGTTTCTGTTTATGTACAATATTCTTTCAACGATGTTTACTTCAATCGGTGAATCAAAGATTCCGTTAGTGCTTCTGATATTTTCTTCCGTCTTAAATATTCTGATGGATCTTTGGATGGTTGCTGGCTTAGGACTTGGCGTGTTTGGTGCAGCTCTTGCAACATTGATTGCACAGGGGATTTCAGCAGTATTTTCATTTATAATTTTCTTTTGCCGTATGCGTCGGTATAAAAGTCACTTTGACTGGTTTGACAGGAAAGAGTTACGTTCAATGCTTCAGATTGCCATACCATCAATTCTTCAGCAGTCTACAGTATCGATTGGCATGATGATAGTACAGGCAGTTGTAAATCCGTTCGGCACACAGGCACTCGCAGGTTATGCAGCGACAATGAGAGTAGAAAATGTATTTTCACTTATATTTGTATCCATTGGAAACGCAGTGTCACCTTATGTTTCCCAGAATCTTGGTGCAAAGAAAATTGGGCGTATCAAAAAAGGATATCATGCTGCACTCGTGTTAGATATATGTTTTGCAGTCCTTGCTTTCATAGTCATTGAGACACTGCATACACACATTTCTTCACTGTTCCTTGGTAAAGATGGAACAGCTTTGGCATATCAGGTGTCAGGGGATTACATGAAATGGTTAGGTTACTTTTTCATTTTCATGGGTATCAAGATGGCAACGGATGGAGTCCTTCGTGGGCTGGGAATCATGCGGCCATTTCTTATAGCTAATATGGTTAACCTTGCAATCCGCCTGTCAGTTGCTCTGATTTGTGCACCGCGTTTTGGTATAGCATTTGTCTGGCTTGCTGTACCAGCTGGCTGGTTTGCAAATTTTCTGATTTCCTATGTGGCACTCAGAAAATCGTGGCCGGCTGAAAAACCAGCCGGATTTTAATAAAACTGCAAATTACAATGTATAACGCCCTGTTAAAAACAGGATTGACAATTGGCAGTATAACAGATATAGTAAAAGATGCAAAAACAAACGAAATACTTGCAGATTTATCAGAAAAAGGACAAAAAGAACTAGTACTTCGTGGAGGAAGAGGAGGCAAAGGAAATTCACACTTTGCAACAGCTACAAGACAAGCTCCAAGATTTGCACAAGGTGGCGAAGAAGGAGAAGAAAAAGAAAGCCCCTGCTACCACTGCGGAGCGTGAGGAAGCGAAGAAGGAACTGACCGGGGCTGATGGTGCTGCCAGTGAGGAACAGGTTTCCAACCTCAAGACTCTCTGCAAGGAACTGATGGACAAGGATGAAACCCAGGAGGACTTTGTTCAGCAGATTGCCATGAAAACCGATGGCTTCACCAATATCACCGCTTCTGCCTGCACTGCCCTGTGCGACAACCTGACTGAGATTATCGCCCAGTACGCTGAGTAAGGAGGGTACGTGTATGGAACGAGATTATCTGGAATGGGTAAACAAAGCCTACCGTATTCTGGTTGACAACCCGGAAGTTCCCAAAATGGAACTGAAACTCTTTGACGGGAAAATTTCTGTGTATCGTTGCGGAGATATTATTCGCTGCGACATTAAGCGGGAAGAAACTAAACGGAGGTAAAACATGGCAGACAATGTGAACCACCCTTCTCACTATGAAACAGGGCAGTTTGAGTGCATTGACGTGATGGTAGAAACCCAGGGTGTGGAAGCCACAATGAACTTCTGTGTGTGCAATGCCCTCAAGTACATCTACCGTCACAAGAGGAAGAACGGAATTGAGGATATTCAGAAAGCTATCTGGTATCTCAATAAGGCCGAAGAACTGTATCGGGTTCTGAACGCACCCGTAGAAAGGAGTAACGTATGAGAAAGCTGCTGCGCAGTGTCGCAAGACACAATATGAAACGTGCTGGCATCCAGCACATGAACCGCAAGGGTCGGGATGGTAAGTCCTTCTTTGCCCGCAACTGGCGCAACTACGTGTAAGGAGGTACAGGCCATGAAGTGGAATGATGATGGTACGATTACCATTACGCCGCCTGCCCGCCCTAAGAAGTGTACTGGTACACGGTTTGCGGCAATTATGGGCTTGAACGCATGGACTACCCCGTTCAATGCCTGGTGCGCTATCACCCGCACCTATGAGGAACCCTTTGAGGACACAATTTATACCCTGGCTGGTAAGGCCATTGAGCCGAAGCAGGCAGAGTACATGAGGGAGAAATACTTCTGGAAGAAGCTGGTCACTCCTACCGATGTGTACGGTGAGGACTACTTCAAGAAAACCTGGGGTGACTTCTTCAAGGATGAACCGATTTTCGGCGGTATGTGGGACTATCTGTTCGTGGACAAGAACGGCAAGCCTACTACCGTGATGGAAATGAAAACCACCAAACGTGCGGAGGACTGGCTTGAGGATGTTCCTGAATACTACGCTTTGCAGGCTGCGCTTTACGCCTACCTGCTGGGTGTGGATGACGTGATTATGGTCTGCACCATCCTTGGTGATAAGGACTATGACCACCCGGAGAACTTCACTGTTACCCAGGACAACACCTTTGAGCGCTCCTTCAAGGTATCGGAGAGATACCCCAATATGGCTAAGACCATCAAGAAGGTTGAAGCCTGGTGGAAGAAGCACGTTGAGGGCGGCGTTTCTCCGAAGTATGACGAGAAGAAGGACGCTGACATTCTCAAGGTTCTCCGTGCCAATTCCCTGTCCCCGGACAGTGACCTTGACGCTCTGGTTGCAGAAGCAGAGCAGTTGCAGGATAAGTTGAACAAGGTCGCAGAGGAAACCGCTGCCGATGAAAAGCGGCTGAAAACTCTGAAAGACCTTATCAAGGAAGCCTGCATGGGCAAGTTCCGGGATGGTGACAAGCAGGTTATCATTCAGGGTTCCCGCTTTGAGTGGGTTACATCCCGCAGTACGTCCCTCAAGGTGGACGAAGCTGCTATGAAGAAAGACGGTGTGCTGGATAAGTACAAGACGAAGGAAACCGTCACGTACAAGCTGACACCGAAGGAAAGGAAGGAGTAAAGCACCTATGTATATCAACCCGTTCTTCTACGGAGTGTTCGTCACTCTGTTTGTGGAAATGGCTGTAACGAACCTGGTTATGATTGCCCGGTACGTTGCACATAAAAATCGCAAGACTATCAAAGGAGGAAAATACAATGGCTAAGATTGGTTTGACGGAGGGCTTCTCCCTTATCCCGAAGGGAACCCATGTTTTCCAGATTGTAGGCGTGAACTACAAGGAGGACTTTGGCAAGATGGAAGTCACTATGAAGCTGGCTTCCGGGCAGAAGCACGTGGAACGCTTCTCCCTGCTGAACAAGGATGGTGAGCCGAACGAAGGTGGTCTGAACGCTTTCAGCTACTTTGCGAAGGTGGCGCTCAACGACTTCTCCCTGACGGAGATTGACCATGAAGATTTGGTCGGCTGCTTCATCCGCTGCGAAGTTGACCATGAGGAAGTGGAGAGCAACCGCACTCCCGGCAAGATGCTCAAGTTTGTGCGTCTGGGTGACAAGGAACCTGCTGACGGTTTCGATGAAGCCCCTGCTGCCCCCGCTCCCGCTGCGAAGAAGGAACCTGCGGCAAAGCCCGCAACCCAGGCTGGCAAGGCTGGCGGAAAGAAGCCCTTTGACCTGAACAGTATCTTGGGATAAACCCCATGAAGTAAGCAAAGGAGAGGGCGAAGCATAGCTTCAAACTCTCCAATGCTTATATTCGTTTGAAATGAGGTATAAGCATGAAAGTAATGAGAAAGAAGGACAGGATTGCACTGTTTGAACAGTTGTGGTCAGAGGTTTTCAATCCTGCCTACTGTGAACATATCCGTGAACTTCTGGATGAACGTGGGTTCTTTGATGCACCTGCTTCCACGAAGTATCACGGCAATTATAAGGGCGGTCTGTTTGACCATAGCCTGGAAGTAACCAATGCGCTGCTGGAACTGACCAAACGGCTCAACCTTCACTGGGAACGGAAGGAGAGTCCCTACATTGTGGGTATGCTCCATGACCTGTGCAAGTGTGACCAGTACAGGGAACTGCCTGACGGAGGTTTTGATTATAGGAGCAACCTCCCCCTCACCGGGCATGGTGACAAGTCCGTGATTATTGCCCAGCAGATTATGGACTTGACCGAAGAAGAAATCCTCTGTATCAGATGGCACATGGGAGCCTATGACGATAAGAGCGTATGGAACAACCTGGGCGCTGCTATTGAGCAGTACCCCAACGTCCTGTACACCCACACTGCTGACATGGTGGCATCCAGAGTCAGAGGTATCTAAGGAGGTAGCACTATGAAACTACTGGTTGCAATTTTGCTGCTTCTCATATTTTTCACGGTGGTTCTGCTTCTGGGATTTATCGCAGGATTTGTAGCCGCCACACAGATGAAGGAGGTACAAAAACATGAACGGTAAAGAGTATCAGGACTTGGCCATGCGTACAAACGATGGTAAGGCAACTGAACGTCTGCTTGACAAGTATGACATGATTGATTTCTTCAAGCAGGCGAAAGGCGGGAAGCCCTGCGAAAACTATGACCTTGGCGGCATCATAAATGGCTGTCTGGGTCTGTCTGGTGAAGCTGGTGAGTTCAACGATATGGTTAAGAAGTGGATTTTCCATGAGAAGCCCCTTGATGTTGACCATGCCCAGAAGGAAGTTGGTGACATTCTCTGGTACATTGCCATGATTTGTCATTCTTTCGGTTGGGATATGAACCAGATTATGCGAATGAACATTGACAAACTGAAAGCCCGCTACCCGGACGGGTTTGATGTGGAGTTGTCTGCTAACCGTAAAGCTGGTGATGTGTGATGAATTATCACAATATCACCCATGACAATATGAACAACGGTGATGGGCTGCGGGTAGTTCTCTGGGTAGCAGGGTGTAACCACCACTGTAAGGACTGCCAGAACCCCGTCACCTGGAACCCTGCTGACGGCATCCCCTTTGGTTTGCAGGATAAAGAAGAACTGTACAGGGAGTTGAAGAAGGACTACATTGCCGGGATTACATTCTCTGGTGGTGACCCGCTTCATCCTTACAACCGTTCTGTGGTTGATGACCTGATGCAGGCCGTCAAGCGTGATTTCCCCGCAAAAACCATTTGGGTCTACACAGGGTACACCTGGGAAGAAGTCATGCAAGACCCGGTTATGGCTGGCATGATGAAATCCGTGGATGTTCTGGTGGACGGAAAGTTCATTGCAGAACTGAAAGATGTAAACTACCCCTGGGCTGGAAGCACCAACCAGAGGGTCATTGACGTAAAACGCACACTCAAGGAAGGGAGGGTCATTCTCCATGAAAGTCATTAAGAAGGACGGAACACTGGAAGCATTTGACGGACAGAAAATCGTGAACGCTGTCACGAAGTCCGCTTCCCGTGTAATGGTGAATATCACTGACAGTGAGTTCCATGATATTGTGGCTGCTGTCATTCGCATTATCCAGGAAAAGGGGCTTGAGGAAATCCCTGTTTCCGAAATGCACAACATCATGGAGCAGGTTCTTGAGGACTTCAACCCGGCTGTGGCGAAGTCCTACAAGGATTACCGCAACTACAAGAAGGACTTTGTTCACCTGATGGATGAAGTCTACATCAAGAGTCAGTCCATCCGATTTATCGGGGACAAGGAGAACGCAAACACGGACTCCGCACTGGTGGCTACCAAACGCTGCCTGATTTTCAACGAACTCAACAAGCGCCTGTACCGCAGGTTCTTTATGACGAAGGATGAATTGCAGGCTTGTAAGGAAGGGTACATCTACATCCATGACCAGTCTGCCCGTCTGGACACCATCAACTGCTGTCTGTGTGATGTGGGCGCTGTGATGGCTGGCGGCTTTGAAATGGGCAACGTCTGGTACAATGAGCCGAAGTCCCTTGACACGGCCTTTGACGTTCTGGGTGACATTATCCTGGCAACCGCTTCTCAGCAGTACGGTGGTTTCACCGTCCCGGAGGTTGACAAAATCCTGTCCCCTTATGCGGTAAAGTCCTACGACAAGTACCGTGAGGAATACATGGATACGGCTTTCCACCTGATGGCTGACCATGACACCGCAGAGCAGTTGAGCCGGGAATATGCCATGAACAAGGTTCAGAGAGATTTTGAGCAGGGCTTCCAGGGTATCGAAATGAAGCTGAACACCGTGGGCAGTTCCCGTGGTGACTACCCGTTTATCACTATGACCTTTGGCCTTGCCACTGACACCTTTGGCAAGATGGCGGCAAAGACCTTCCTGCGGGTTCACCAGAACGGGCAGGGTAAGCCTGGAAACAAGAAGCCCGTGCTGTTCCCGAAGCTGGTTTTCCTCTATGACGAAAACCTTCATGGTGAGGGCTGCGTGAATGAGGATGTATTTGAAGCAGGCATCCAGTGTAGCGCAAAGACCATGTACCCTGACTGGCTTTCCCTTACTGGTGACGGATATGTGGCATCCATGTACAAGAAGTACGGAAGGGTGGTTTCCCCTATGGGTTGTCGTGCTTTCCTCTCCCCGTGGTATGAACGTGGCGGCATGAACCCGGCTGACGATGATGACAAGCCCGTGTTTGTGGGACGCTTCAACATCGGAGCCGTGAGCCTGCATCTGCCTATGATACTGGCAAAGGCCAGACAGGAGAACAGGGATTTCTATGAAGTCCTGGACTACTACCTGGAAATGATTAGGGGCATCCACAAGCGCACCTATGACTATCTGGGTGAAATGCGGGCAAGTGTCAATCCCATTCAGTTCTGCGAAGGTGGTCTGTATGGTGGACACCTGAAACCGAATGAGAAAATCAAGCCCCTGCTGAAACCCATGACCGCTTCCTTTGGCATTACCGCCCTGAATGAGTTGCAGGAACTCTACAACGGGAAATCCATTGCGGAGGACGGGCAGTTTGCCCTTGAGGTCATGGAGTACATCAACAAGAAGGTCAATGAGTTCAAGAAGGAGGACGGATGGCTGTACGCTATCTACGGTACGCCTGCGGAAAGCCTTTGCGGATTGCAGGTTGAGCAGTTCCGCAAGAAGTACGGCATCATTGAGAATGTCAGTGACCGTCCCTATGTGAGCAATTCCTTCCACTGCCACGTTACGGAGGACTTGACCCCCATTCAGAAGCAAGACCTGGAAGGACGGTTCTGGGATTTGTGCAATGGCGGCAAAATCCAGTACGTGCGCTATCCTATCAGCTACAACATTGATGCTGTGAGAACCCTGGTTCGTAGAGCCATGAAGAAGGGCTTCTATGAAGGTGTGAACCTCTCCCTTGCCTACTGCGATGACTGCGGACACCAGGAACTTGAAATGGATGTTTGCCCGGTCTGCGGCAGCAAAAATCTCACGAAGATTGACCGCATGAACGGCTACCTGTCCTATTCCCGTGTCCACGGTGACACCAGACTGAACGCTGCGAAGATGGCTGAGATTGCAGAAAGGGTGAGTATGTAATGTTGGAGTACACCGTATCGAAGGAGAAAGGCAGCAACCAGTATTACGTCTGCCGTGTCGGTGAGGAAAAGACCCCGCTTTCTAAGCGGTACACCGATAAGAAGAAAGCGCTCAAGGCCGCTGCTGGTTTTGAGGGTATGGCGTACAAAGAGTACATGAAGATTTACAGAAAGGAGAAAGCAGTCTGATGAAAACGGTATTCAACTGGTTTGGGGATGACTGGAAAAGGGTCAAGAACCACTGCCGTACCACCGATAACAAGGATTTTTCGGACAATGAAGCGTCCGAAACCTTCAAGAAGAAGCTGCTGATTTCAGAGCATAGTCCTATCCGTCTGCTGGAATTTGACTGGTCGTGGAAGGGTATCTTCTACTGGCTGTCCACCGAATGGAGCCGCCACAAGTTTGAGAAGTTCATTTCCTCCCAGAGGGATGACCGTCTGATTGACGATATTCCCAGAGGGGACAAGCCCCAGAAAGCGCTTGTGAACTTTGACGGCTATGCAAATATGCAGAACTGCATTGACGCATGGAGAAAGCGCCTGTGCCGTATGGCAACCCCGGAAGCACGGGAACTGGCAGAGGATTTCAAGATGACTCTGCATGAAACCCACCCGCTTGAGTCTGACGTTCTGGTTCCAAACTGTATTTACAGAATGGGTTGCCCTGAGTTCAAGACCTGCGGGTATATGCAGAACTTCATTCGTTGGGCAGAAGAAAACTCCCCCTGCGTGGACTGGATGACTGACATTCAGACCCGCTATGACCTGTACAACGACTACTTCTACCGTAGTATGAGCAAGCGTGAGGTATAACAATGATACAGCTTATTCTCTACATTATCTGTTGGGTCATTGTTATAAAGGCAAACATGGAGTGGGATGGGACAATGGATTGTGACAAAGATTGTAAACATTGTCCGTTCCCTCCCTGCAAGAAAGAGTAACTAAAGGAGGTTCGTGGGTATGGATTATTCCAGAATACCAACAGAATTGAAAAATTTGAAACAGTGGGTGTGCGCCTGGGATAGTTCCAAAGTCCCCATGAAAGCCTTTGAGCGTAAGGCCGCATCCTCTACCGCACCTGACACCTGGGGAACCTTTGAGCAGGCGCAGGCTGCGGTGGAGGACGGTACTTACAATCACCTTGGTTTTGTCTTTGCAGACAATGGGCTGGTTGGCATTGATATTGACGCAGGCTTTGAAGATGGGCTGATGACCCCGCTGTGTGCCGATATTATGAAAGCCTGCCACTCCTATACGGAGAAGTCCAGAAGCGGACGTGGTGTTCACATTCTGCTGCGGGGTGACCTCCCCTTCACGGGGAGGAACAACCTCAACGGAGTAGAGATTTACAAGGCCAGACGGTTCTTCATTATGACGGGCAAGGTGGTTATCTTCCCTGAAATCATTGAGAACCAGGAAGCCATTGACTATGTGGTGCAGAAGTATTTCCCAGAAGGGGAACGGACAGGCGGCGGTAAATCCCCGCTGGTTCAGAAAATCTATGCACCCACATTCAGAAAGCCAGAGGGCGGCAAGGTCTTTATCAGACCTGACTACCCTGAGATTGTTTCAGGGGGCAGAAACCTTTCCCTCACTTCATTGGCAGGAGCAATGCACAACACTGGGTACAGCAAGCAGGAAATCTACAAGGAACTCTGCTATGTGAACCAGCAGGCTTGCAAGCCCCCGCTGCCTGACCGGGAATTGCAGACCATTTGTGACAGCGTTACCAGATATAGGAGGTAAGAACAATGCTGGCAATTATTCAGGTTGGACACGTAGAAGCGTCTGACCGTTATATCAGAAATAAGGTGAAAGCCGTGACGCAGGCTGGCATGACCGCAGAAGTCATCAACCTGCCTGAAACTTGTACTACTCTGGACGTACTGGACGCAATCACGCTGATTGGCAGAAGTTCAGAGTGCAGGGCTATCATGGTACAGCTTCCCCTTCCTGACCATATCAACAAGGAAGCTGTGCTGCGGAGTATCCCTGAACACATGGACATTGACGGGCTGAACCCCCGCAGTGACCTTATGCCCCTCACTCCCTGCGCTATCATGCGCTGGTTGAAGGAGCAGCATATCAGACTCCCCGGTAAGAATGTGACCATCCTGGGACGTTCGGAACTGGTGGGTAAGCCCCTTGCAAACCTGATGATAGAAGCGGGTGCAACCGTTACGGTGCTGAACTCTCTGACTGAGGAATGGTTCAGAAGAAACGCCTGCTACACTGCTGATATTATCGTGTCTGCGGTTGGCAAGTGGGGAACTGTGTTCCGTGAATACGTGAACAACGGAAAGAAGATGGTTGTCATTGACGTAGGTATCAACCGTGACAATGACGGTAAGCTGTGCGGCGATGTGTCGCACCTTGCAAGAGAACTGGTTGAGCGGAACGGCGGTATCTGTACCCCAGTCCCAGGCGGCGTTGGTAAGTGGACTGTCCACGAACTGGTTATCAGGCTTGCAGAAATGGAGGGTAGACATGGCACGAACATTGTACCTGAATGATGGTTCTACCGAATATATCTTTGCTGGGATGACCGAAGAAGATGTATTGAAAAAGATTATCTATGAGCGCCTTGGGCGTGACTGTGAAGAACTGTTCACGGAAATCATTTCCGAACTCAAGGGCATGGATGGTGAGGATTATGAAAGGATTGCTGACGGCTACCGTGGTATGGCTGTGGACGCTATGAACGGACTCCATGAAGTCCTGATGCAACCCCGGTTAAACAGAAAGCGGCTGGAAGCAATCTATGATAACCTCAACAAAAATCTCTAAGGAAAGGAGGAAACCGTATGGCAGATGAATTGTTTCAACTCTCCAATGGGCGTTATATCACGTCCGAAGAAATCAGCAGAAAGATGTTCTACATCAAGTCCGTACACCCTGAACTGCCCTATCAGGAAAACAGCACTGGGTATTCCTGGGATGAAGCTGGTATGGCTGACCTGTTCAGTGAGTGCTATGCGCAGGACACCCGCTTCTGCCCGGAAGCAAAGTCCTGGTACACCTATGACGGCGGCAAGTGGCAGAAGGACGTGGGCGCACTGCTGGTGAGTGCAAAAATTAAGGAGTTTGTGCGGCTGATGGCGCTGTACTGCGGGGAAATCGCAGACGAAGAAAAGCGCAAGCAGTACATGGCCTTTGTTGCGAAGATGGGTGACCGCCGCTTCCGTGACCGCATGATGAAGGACGCTGCTGACTGTATGCGGATTGAAGCAGAGAAGTTCGACACTCACCCGTATCTGGTCAACTGCAAGAACGGTACTTATGACCTGGAAACAATGACCTTCCGGGAACACAAGTGGGATGACTTCTTGACCATGCAGACCAACTTTGAATACAGCTTGCAGGAAGTACGCTGTGAACGGTGGGAGCAGTTCATTCAGGAAGTCACGCAGAACGACAAGGACAAGGCCGACTATTTACAGCGGGTTTTGGGTTATTCCATCTTGGGAACCAGCAAGGAAGAATGTATGTTCATCCTTCACGGCAAGACCACCAGAAACGGAAAGTCTACCATGCTGGATGCTATTCAGCATTTGCTTGGGGACTACTCCACTGTTGCCCCTGTGGAACTTATCTGTAAAGCAGAACGGCAGAAGAACGCAGAAGCACCTTCTTCCGTACTGGCGAAGCTGAAAGGCCGCAGGTTCGTGACCATGAGTGAGTCAGACACGGCGGGCAAGCTGGATGAAGCTGTCATCAAGCAGTACACAGGTGGTGAGGATATTACCGCCCGTGAACTGTACCAGGCAGCTATCACCTTCAAGCCGCAATTTACCATGTGGCTGTCCTGTAATGACCTGCCCGCAGTAAAGGACAAGAGCCTGTTTGCATCTGACCGTGTGCGGGTGATTGAGTTCAACCGTCACTTCACGGACGCAGAACAGGACAAGGGCTTGAAGGACTACTTTGAGAGCCAGGAAGCCATGAAGGGTATCTTCACTTGGCTGGTGGCTGGGTACTTCAAATACCGCCGCTTTGGTCTGAAAATGTCTGACAGCATGAAAGCCGTTGTGCGGCAGTATGAGAAGGACAATGACCTGGTTCTGCAATACCTTGAGGAAAAGTGCCAGACAGTCACAGAAGGAAGCACGAAAGCAAAAACCCTCTATGACAACTATAAAATCTGGTGCAAGAGCAATGGTTACTATGTATGCAGCATGAAGAAGTTCAACGCAGAAGTGACCGCACACCCGGAATGGTACGCAGAAAAGACCGTTGTGAACGGTGTTGCCGTGTACCGGGGCATCACTATGAAGGAAAATTAGTAGGGTTAGTAGGGTAAAATCGAATTTTACTATAACTTCTCTTAGTACGCGCGTATCTATAAAAAGTTATAGGAAAAATTGAAAATGCCCTACTTACCCTACATGATGCAGAAGGAGGAAACGACAATGGAAAGCTATGTTGAACGGTGGGCAAGGGAGCAGAAAGAAGCTGCCCAGAAGGAAGCCCAGAAAGAGAAAAGCAGAAAGCGCAGAAAGGCGGTGAATGAGGATGGCACGGACAGTAGGGGCGAAGGACACGAAGCCCAGGCAGAAAGCGGCGGCGGGGAGTAAGCCGTCAGACAAGTCCCCGATTATTCAAGACCATAACCCGGACTTGCCAGAAGGGTACAATACCCGCCGCATTGCTTTCATGCAGGAGATATTGCCAACTGAACCTCTGGATTATGACGATGTGGAGGAAATGGAGCGGCGTTTTCAACGATATTTGCAGAAATGCGCTGAATGGGATATGAAGATTGGAAATCAAGCTGCCTATGCCGCTATTGGTATAGATAAGGGTACAGCATGGGATTGGGCAAACCGCACTATGGGGAACCCTGCCCGTTCCGTCTTTATAAAAAAAGTTCAGCAATTTTGTGCTATGTACCGTGAAGGACTCATGGAGGACGGCAAGGTGAACCCGGTCACGGGCATTTTCTGGCAGAAGAACTATGACGGCATGAAAGACCAGCAGGAAGTGGTTCTTACCCCGAACACAAGCCCCCTGGGAGAGCAGAAGGACGCAGAAGCCCTTAAACAGAAATACCTTGAGAATACCTATGGAGTTGCAGAACTGCCAGAAGGGGCAGCGCTGGAACTCCCAGAAAGCGCAGAAGGGCAGAAAGAACCCGTGGAGGAAATCACCACGGGCTGACCCTGTATGCCAAAACCACACCAAACCCCGGCAAGGCTTGACGGCTGCGCCGGGGGTTTTCCATGCCATGCCGCCACTCTGGGAAGCTGTACCCGCTGCGGTTGTCCTGGGCTGGCCTGCCCGCTGTGCGCCCTGTGCGCCCCTCTGGGCGGCTTTTCTTGCGTGGGTGGTATTCCTGTACCCCTGCGCCCTGTGGCGGCTCCTGCGGGCGTTTCTGGCGGTCTGGCGGGCATACGGGCATAAAAGAACCCCGGCAGGCTGTGAACCTGTCCGGGGCTGTGGGTGCTATCTCCATTTTAGGCGGGGTTTCTGGCGTTTCCAGTAGTTCAGCATTTCTTGAACGCTGGCGGGGTCTTGCATCGGGATATTATACAGGGTTAAGCCGTCCGGGGTCATATAGTACCCTTGACCGTATCGGGGCAGCAGTTCGCAACCCTTCACCCCTAAAATGTTTCGGCTGTCCTGGGCTGACCGGGTGCGCAGTGCTACCCGTGCGTCAAAATTAACCTTTATAGGCGTAGGGATAACGGCAGCAAGCGGGCATTGTGTGGCGGCTATAATGTGGACGTTT
>ERZ779865.267-NODE-267-length-48119-cov-4.535099_pt1 | contig 48119 bp, 35 predicted proteins | sample MGYA00433088_ERZ779865 | MGnify/ENA primary metagenome ERZ779865 (study PRJEB29588, sample SAMEA2151703) | human gut metagenome | biome: human gut; feature: human-associated habitat; material: faeces | place: Denmark | collected 2008/2010 ... | reverse complement strand
CTGCCCGTCAAGGTGGCCGACCGCGGCATCTACAGTTTCATGCTGGCTTTCGGCAACGTGGGCTTCATCGGCTATCCCATCGTGGCCTCCATCTTCGGCGCCAGTGCGGTGTTCTACGCCAGCATCCTCAACTTCCCCAGCACACTGCTGATTTTCGTGTTCGGCACCCTCTTCATCTCGGGCGGCGAGGGCAAGATGCGCTTCGACTGGCGCACGCTCTATTGTCCGGCGATGATTGCCTCGTACCTCTCCATCCTGATTGTGGTGACGGGATGGGTGCCTCCCCGCGTCATCAGTACCCCGTTCGTGCTGCTGGGTAATGTCACCGTACCTGCCGCCCTGCTCATCATCGGCTCCTCCATCGCCCAAGTGCCTATCCGTCGGATGTTCGGCAACACGGCCATCTACCTGATGGCAGCCCTGCGTCTGCTGCTTGTCCCCTTGCTGATTCTCTACCTTTCCCGCCTCTGTCAGGTGGACGAGACCATCGCCAATATCAACGTGGTGCTGGCCGCCATGCCCGTGGCTTCGTACGGCACCCTGTTCTGCATCCAGTACCAGAAGGGGGAGGTCATCATGGCCGAGGGCACCTTCCTCACCACCTTGCTCTCCGTGCTGAGTATCCCGCTGCTGACGATGTTCCTGTAAAGAGAAATTCTTTATATATACCGGATTTTATTAGCTAGTTGAATTTATTTCCTTACTTTTGTGTAATAATAAATTTTTAAACAGAATTCAACGATGCTAGATCACATTCACAGACATATTGAGGATGGAACTCTCTCCTTTATTATAGGGGCTGGTTTCAGTACAAATATTTCTACCAAATTCCCTTTGTGGGGAGATTTGTTCAAGCCCTTAGTCGGAGAGTTGTATCCTGCGTGTGCAGGCGGGAAGAAAGAATTGCAGGAACGGGAGGTTCAAAGAATTATTGCCGAAAAAGGGTATCTTGAAATCGCTTCGGAATACGTACGCCGCAAAGGCTACCATGAGGCGATGGATTTGTATGTCGAGAAGCGGGTGCCCTATCTTAAGTCATCCGGCAACGGAGAATATGGCCTGTTTCTGGGTGACAACCTGATTGACGACAAGCTTTATTTGGGATGCCATAAGAAGTTGCTGGGATTAGGGGTGAAACATATCTTTACGTTCAACTATGACAATGCATTGGATATCCTGGCAGGTGTGGATGTGGCGGAAGAATGGTCGCAGAAGCAAGAAAAGGCGGTGCAGGAAGTGAATCGATATAAATTCCTCCTGGAGCAATACAAAGGCTTGTATTGTGAATTTGAACGGAAACTGGAGGCGGGATGTACTACAGAATTGGCTTCCGTCTGTCGCTCGATAGAGTCGCTGATAGCGGATTGCGGGCTGGCATTGGTTCCGTTTAAAAAAGATGAGTGGGATGATGCCGGCAGGCTGTATCAGCAGAATCTAAAGGTGATTGAGCAGGAAATTGTCCGGCAAGAAAGTCTGGTTGGCTTTTATAAGGAGCGTCGTGCGGATACTTATCAGCTGATTACAGATTCTTACCAGATTTCATTGACGGAAGGCGGGAAGAATATTTATAAGCTGCATGGAAATCTGCGTACAGGCTCCCATGTGCCGTATGGGTTTGACGGGGATAGACACATGCAGTATGTCATTACGGCAGAAGATTATCGTGATTATCCGCGGAAACATGAGGCATTCGTCAACTTGATGAGAATCTCGTTGCTCAAAGGAGCCTTTTGCCTGATAGGCTTCTCGGGCGATGACCCCAACTTTATGGCATGGATAGACTGGGTGAAAGACATCCTGGACAAGGGGGCATTGCCTTCAGCCGGTCGTGCACGTTCCATTTATTTCATCCATTCCGGAGCTGCGCCGCTTGGCGAGGATAAGCAGTTGCTCCTTCAGAATCATTACATAGAGATTGTGAACTTGTTTGAGTTCTTCCCGGACGCCACGTCTGACCAGGAACGGGTGGATGCCTTCTTGGAATATATGAGTCGGGATAAAGAACGGTACGAACGATATGAGGAGAACTGGAAGTCAATGCCCGTAAAATTGGATGACATTCTTCGGGCAGACGATGATTTTGTGAAAAAAGTCGAGGAGACTTACAGGCTGTCGGCATACAATCGGATTCCTGAGCAACAGGGAATCAGTCATTATCACCGCCTTCATGTACTTTCGCATGTGGATGAATTATTGGAGGGACAGATGGATTTGCCCTTGTGTGCAAAACTGATATATGCTGCGATAAGAGGGGAATCGATTCCCGTGGATTCCGTCTTGTCGATTAAGCAGACAGGCCTGATGGCAAGACAGGGAGCGGAACTGAAAGAACAGTATCATCTGCTGGCTTTACGGGCACGGTGTATGGGGGGCCGGTTATTGTATGACCTTCAGAATGAGGATACAACTTATGAAACCGTATTGAGCAACTTGTTTCATCTTTACTTCAGTAAAGTGAAAATCTTGATGGACGGATGGAACCCGGAGTCTGGACTGAATAAAATGCGTTATCATTTATTGCGTTCTGTATTAGGCTCAGAGACCGATGCCGATGCGATTACCCGACTGATAAGCCGGGAGAATTTCAAGTGCTTGCAGGATTATCGATTTGCGATTGATATTCTTCCCCTGATAAGAGGACGGGTTCAAGTGAAAAACGGGAATATGAGCTTCTACGGAGATTTGCAAGGGAAGATAGAGGCTTTGGAGCGACACAATCCGCGGCTGATCAAGGTGGGCACGCTGATAGAAAACCTTTTGAATGAGAGCCGGACTTATACGTCGGGTCAGCCGTATGGCAATTTGAGGCATACGGTATGTTTCGATTCCTACGATGTGGCGAAGATGAACTCGCTTAAAGTGCTCCATATATTCTTGGAACTGGGCGTGCCAAGCGTATCAGGAAATGTACATTTGATGGAAAAGGAAAAATGGCAGATGATATGCGAAAACTTATATGAGGAATATCCCTATCCTTGTTTGTTCTTTTCTTTGTTGTATGGAAACTCAAGAGATTTCTTGCTGAAGGTTGCCCAGGATTATATCTATTCTTTTAAGTTGTATGTCCAGCTGCCGGAGTTGCTGCGCCTGATGCTGAGAGCGTTGCAAGATAAAGAATGCCCTGCTAATGTATGCAATGCCATCTATATTGTGGCTCCTGTATTTATGAAGGCGGTAGCAGCAAAAGAATGGGAAGATTTATTCGAACAAGTTTTTGTTCAGTTGAATCTAAAGGATATGGAGGCCGGAAACATGCAATTCAATGAGATGCAGAACCTCATTGTGACAGGAGCCGCACGGGTAAATAAAGAGGGTCTCAAGCATAAAATCCTGCTCTCTGTCTTGAAGCTTCGGAAGAAAATAAATGATTTTCATAATCGTATCCTGGTGGCGGTTAGCCAAAATCTTGAACTCAATAAAGAAGAGTGCAAGGAACTCGATCACTTGGTGCAAGTGGCAGATACTCCTGCCCATTTTTATGTGCTGATGAATATGGATAAATGGGTCGACCGGAGCAAGTTGATAAAAAAACTGTCGGCATTGCCCGATGAGATATACGAAGACGGTACCTTGTTGGAGGCGGCATGTCGTTATGTGGAGGATGACCCCGGACTGCAAGCCAAATTGAAGCATATCCTATTGCATTCACCACTTTTGTGGCGGACTGGCATTCATAGTGATTGTTCTATTTCTACTTATAAAGGTCACGCACTGGATGTTTATGCCGTTCAGAAGTACATATCTTTCAGTGATGAAGAGATTGTGCAAATCTATGAGAAATTGCAAAAAGCCTGCAAGGATATTGAGGTAGCTATGGGCAAATGGAGAGACACGGAAATGTGGGAGTTTATGGGTAACTGGACTTTTATCCTTACTCGCATGCAGTCTTTCATCTTGCAGAACCAGGAGGTGCTTCAAAGGGAGAGGAAAGATTATAACCTTACGAAACGTAATGTGCTCAGTGTGGTGAACAAGGAAAGAGGAGGAAACGACTTGCTGTCTCTCTTCGTGGACGACAAGAAGACTGGAAAGGCATTGGCCTGGTTGGAAAATGAAGTCATACAGGATGGAGTCTCATCCTATAAGCATGAATATTTGCTGCTTTTCAGTAAAGTATTGATGCGTGATTCCTTGTACCTGAACAGCTGTCTTATACACCTTAGATGGGCCTTGGAAGGATATAGAGAGGAGTTTGAGAAAAGACTCTTCAAGCCTCTACTGGGTAATATCCTTAACATCTACGAGCCTTATTTCGATGGAAAACAAGAAAAGAAATGGGACCTTCCCTATGCAGAAAAGAATATCGTGGAGCAGGAACTGATAAAATTATATGGTCTGTATCGTCTGTGGAATGGGAAATCTCCATTTTGGGAAAAGTATAACCCCAGATATTAGTAGGATGAATCCCTTTCAGGGAGGAGGCCTGCTTTTTAAGTCCGCATTTTAGCCTTATTTCAGCAGTGCCTCCAACGTCCTTTCCGATTCCTGGGGCAGGACTTTCCGCAACTGTCCGAGCAGTCTTTCACGCGACTCCTGTGGGGTGCGGTCCGGGTGGCAGGCTTCCCGTCCGAAGAGAACTTCGGGCGTGGTGAGCAGCGACCATCCCCAGCCATATTCCCGTCCATGGCGGTCGCGTGGATAGACAAAATCCTCCGTCACGATGTAGCCGGCCATCTGCAGCCGCGTGATATAGGCATCGAAACGGCTCCGCATCTTCGGTCCCGTGAAACCGCAGGAAGTCCGCAGTTTCCGGGTAATCTGGTGTCCCTCAATTTTCAGTACGTCGAGAATCGTTTCTTCGATGCTCCCTTCTTCCGGATAGGGGAAGAGACTCCGCCGGTAGTTGCAGAAATCGGGCCACCATTCGCGGCTGATGAACGCGGCTTTTCCCTTGAAAAACTTGCCGTAGGCGCAACCGCTTTCTTGCAGGATGGCGCCTTTCCATTCCCAGAGCGGCCATTCCCAACCGCCGTCGGGCAGCTGGGTGTACTGGCAGTCTTCGTCGGTCACTTCCTCGGCCGACCAGCCCGCAATGCCCATGGAGAGCAGGGGCAGCATCCCCACCTGACGGATGTACTCAATCAGTTCGGGGCAGGAGTGTATGAGTTCTTGTGGCATGGCTTCAATCTGTAGTTTATTTTTAAGGAAAGATACGCATTTTCCTGATTTCTTTTCAGGAGATGCGTATAATTTTTTGTGGAGATTCTTCTTGGAGGAGAAAGCGCTCTCGATATATTGGAAAACGATGGGAGATTGACAGGCAAACCTTTCCTCGTTTTCTACGTTTCCCGAACCGGAAACGTAAGTTCTGCGAGCGAGAAACGTACGTCTTCCGAGGCGGAAATTTACGTTTTCCACAAGGGAAACGTAGAAAATGCAAGGACGGAAGGAGGTCTGCGTAAGGACGTTTTAGGATTTTTACGAAGACGCCTTCGGCCTGAATGAAGCAGAACCCGTATCTTTGTCTGTCAATGTAGCAAACAGACAGTCCTTATGACTCCACCTCTTATAGAACAATCTACCCTGGAAGAGCGACGGGCATACGTGCTCGACGCCTGGAAGTGCTTGCATAACTGCGAGTTGTGCGGAAAATGCCACGTGTTGAAAGGTCAGGACGTGGAAATCCTCTATGCCGATTACATAGAGGGACGACGGAACTACATGGAGGTGACCCTCGACATCCGGAACCGGAGTTACTGACCCCGGAAAGGATGCCTTACCGTTTGGTCAAAGTAATCATGAATGTGACGGCCACGATGGCAACGGTGATACCCACTACGATGTTCGTGGTGAGCGGTTCGCCGAACACGAGTGTGCCGACCACGATGGCGGTGATGGGCTCGAACACCCCGAGGACGGAAGCCTTGGTGGCCCCGATGTTACGCGAGGCGATGGCCAGAGTGGCCGTAGAAACCACCGTAGGCAGGAAGGCAAGTCCTACCAGGTTGAGCCAGTCGTGTGCGTGGTTGAGGCCTGCGGTGAGAGCGGTATCGGAAATCAGAATCTTTCCCAGAAACACAACTGCTCCCACGGAGAGGGCATAGAAGGTGAGCAGAGAGTTGGAGATGCTGGCGATGGCCTTGCTCCGGTTGATGATGACGATAAAGAGGGCGTAGACCAGGGCCGAACCGATGGAAAGGAGTACACCGATGGGGTTGAGCGCCTGTGTGCCGTTGCCCTGCGTCATGATGAGGACGCCCCCGAAGGTTGCCGCGATGGCCAGCCACACCGGCCAGGAAGGCACCACTTTCAGGAACACCATGATGATGGCCACCAGCACCGGGTAGAGGAACACCAGCGTCGTGGCCAGTCCGGAAGCGATGTATTCGTAGGCATCGAACAGGAAGAGGCTGCTCGATGTGTAGAGCAGTCCGAGGATGAGCAGGATACCCGCCTGTTGTCCGGAAACCCGGAAACTCTGCCGGCGGACCAACAGAAACAGGGCCAGAATCAATACGGCAAAGAGATAGCGGAAGAAGAGGATGGATTCGGTGGCGGCACCGTGCTTCATCAGGGGAACCGCAAACAAGGGGTTCAGTCCATACGTGATGCCGGTGATGATTCCCGCCGGATAACCGATGAGGGCGTTCTTGCTAAGTTTTTTCATGTGTTTGCAGAAGTAAATGTTTGTCGGGGTGCAAAATTAGTCATAAAATGGAAACGTGGGCTTCCCCGCGGGCACGATTTCGTGCGCCGGGGAAGGAACTATTTCCGGTAAATGTAGCGTGCCAGTCCGTAAATGTATCTCCGGAATTCCGGACGGTACCTGAGCAGGCGGTCGAACCAGTGCAGATGGTGGCTGGCGATGCGTACCACCCATCCCACGTAATACATGGCAAAGAGCGTGCCCACTCCGATGATGTGCCATTGCCACTTCCCGAAGAAGAGGTAGCTGAACACAACGCCGAGCAACACGAGAGAGATGTCGACCGCAATCTTGATCTTCGGGAATTCGATGCCCATTACCTTGCTGAGGGCCACGGGGAAACCTTCTCCGGGCATGGTCACACTACCGCATCTCACTTCCAGCGAGATACCTGCCGCAAGGATGGTGCATCCGGCCAGCTGCGATACGGCTTTCTCCCACATCGCCACGGGTTGCAGCCAGGAGAGAAAGTAGAGGTTCAGGTCAATCAGCATGCCGAATACCAGTCCCACGAGCAGCTGGAAGAGCTGTACGGGGTCGAACTGCCGGCGAAGTACGCCCACCTGACCCACCACCAGCAGAGCATTCATGAGGAAGGTGTACAGTCCGATGGTCAGCGGCGGGGTGAGTCCCTCTGTTCCCGCATCGTGAAACACATAGGGCAATACACTGATGACGCTGGCGCCCAGCATGCTTTTCACGCAGAGAGCGATACCCAGTGTCATGATGCACAGCGCCATGAAGAGCAGTACGTGTTGCCAGACGAATGAGATGAGTCTTTCTTTTCTCGTCATTTTTCCGTTCATCGTCAGGACAGGTTATCGCAGGAAAGGGTCGAGATGGCTCAGCAGTTCGGCTTTCGGCAGTGCCCCGCTCATCCGCCAGAGCACTTCTCCCTTGCGGAACAGCATGAGGGTGGGGACGGACTGAATCTGGTATTGCTGTGACAGGGCGGCGTGCGTGTCCACGTCGATTTTGATGATACGGATACGGTCGCCCAGCACCTCTTTCACTTGTTGCAAGACGGGGTGCATCATCTTGCAGGGCTGGCACCAGGTGGCGAAGAAATCCACCAGTACGAGCTGGTCGCCAGCGATTACGTCGTAGAATGTTTCCATAAGTTTTGTTTTTATCGGTCTTATTTTTTCAACAATGAAGTCCCATTTTGGGCTTTTTGTAAATCGGATTCAAAGGTATAGCTTTCTGCGCAGCTTTCCTCGTGTATGGCATGAAAAAATGCCTGAGATATTGGGAACTTTTCGTATCTTCGCAAAGAAACAAAACAATCAATTGAGTATGAGGAAAAAGACAAATCTTTCGGCCACATTGTTGGGAGTGACCATGGTGGCTTCTACTCTGTTTTCGTGCGGCAGCCGTCAGCAGGAATCACCGATGAAAGCCAAGGTGGAGGAATATGCTTCCGTAGAATTGAAATCAGACCTTGTGAACAACCTGAGCGACAAGGAAAAAGAGCTGGTAAGGATATTTTTCCAGGTAGGGAAAATCACCGACGACCTTTTCTGGAAGCAGACTTTCGGCGACAAAAGTAAGCTCGATACCATTACCGACAGCTATGCGAAAGAGTTTGCCCTGATTCAATATGGGGCTTGGGACCGTCTGGACAACAACAAGCCTTTCCTGGCAGGCTATGGCGAGAAACCGGCTGTATGCCACTATTATCCGCTGGATATCACTGAAGCGGAGTTCAACGCATGGGAAGATGAGAACAAAGATTCATGGTACACTGTCATCCGCCGTGGGGAAGACGGTGCTTTGAAGAGTGTGTGGTATCACGAGGCGTATGCTCCGGAAATAGAACGCATCTGTGCCTTGCTGGAGAAAGCGGTGGCACTGGCAGAAGACCCGGGCCTGAAAAACTACCTTGAGAAACGCATCGAAGCATTCAAGACGGATGATTATCTGGAAAGCGACCTGGCATGGATGGACATGAAGGACAGCAAGGTTGACTTCGTGACAGGACCGATTGAGACTTACGACGATAAGTTCCGTGAAACCAAGGCATCGTACGAGTCGTTCATTCTGCTGAAGGACGAAGCCCGGAGCAAGGACCTGGCCAAGTTCGTGGCCATGCTTCCGGACCTTCAGAAAGAATTGCCCTGTCCGCCGGAATATAAGACGTTTGTGCCGGGCACATCGTCCGACCTGAATGTGTATGATGCAGTGTATTATGCCGGCGACTGCAATGCGGGAAGCAAGACGATTGCCATCAACCTGCCGAATGACGAGCGGGTGCATGCACTGAAAGGCACACGCCGCCTGCAATTGCGGAACTCCATGAAGGCTAAGTTTGACAAGATTCTGCTGCCCATCGGACAGCTTGTCGTAACTCCGGAACAGCAGAAATACCTCAACTTCGATGCGTTTTTCTGGAACGTGACTTTCCATGAGGTGGCACACGGACTGGGAGTGAAGCAGACCATCCGCACCCATGAAAGCGTGGATGCGGTGATGGGTACGGAAAAGACTTCCTGGGAAGAAGCCAAGGCGGATATATTGGGCCTGTTCATGGTGACCAAGCTGATTGAAATGGGCGAAATCACGAACATTACCGCCGAAGATGCGATGGCCACTTATATTGCAGGTATCCTGCGCTCTGTCCGCTTTGGAGCGGCCTCTTCGCACGGGAAAGCCAATATGATGTGCTTCAATTACATGGAAAAGGCAGGGGCATTCTCACGCAACGACAAGGGTCAGTATGTCATTGATTTTGCAAAGGCCAAAGAAGCCATGAACGGCTGGGCTGCACTGATTCTTCAGACGCAGGGCGACGGCAATGTGGAATTTGCCAAGAAATACAGAGAAGAGAACGGTGGAATCACTCCGGCGCTTCAGGCCGACCTCGACCGGATTAACGGGGCAGGCATCCCTCGCGATATAACCTTTGTTCAAGGAGAAGAAGTGCTCCTGGGAAAAGCTCAGTAACCTCGGTTTTTGAGATACAGATAACTACGCACATGCGGTTCAAGGGCATCGCCTTTGAACCGCATGTTTTTTGTTGCAGCCATTTCAATGGGCACGTATCGCGTCCCAAGGGTATGCCGCTTGTTGCCGACTTGCTTATTTTACTTCTTTTTTATCCGCCTGCTTCCGGAAAATCTGTGCCGCGATGCTGCCCGAAAAGTTGTGCCACACCGAGAACATGGCTCCGGGAACGGCTGCAAGGGGGAACAGGGCGAAATGCGTCGTAGCCAGTGAAGTGGCCAGTCCGGAGTTCTGCATGCCCACCTCGATGGCGATGGCCGACCGTTTGGACGGTTCGCTTCCGGTGAGTGCCGCCAGTCCGTAGCCCAAGGCCAACCCGAGGACGTTGTGCAGAATCACCGCCACGGCTACAATCAGGCTGCACGCGAGGATACTGGCCGCGTTGTGTGCCACGATGATGCCGATGATGAAGGCGATGGCCAGCGTGGAAATCATGGGCAGCAACGGAACGATTCGCCGGGTGGTCCGGTTGAAGTAATGGTTGGCCGCAAATCCCAGCACGATGGGCACAATCACCACCTGCACGATACTCAAAAACATGCCGGCGATGTCTACGTCGACCGATTCTCCGGCCAGCAGCCACACGAGGGCTGGCGTGAGCAGGGGAGCCAGCAGGGTGGAGACTCCGGTCATGGCCACACTCAGGGCCACGTCGCCTTTGGCCAGGTAGCAGATGACGTTGCTGGCCGTACCTCCCGGGCAGCATCCCACGAGGACCACGCCCAAGGCCAGTTCTTCCGGCAGGGCCAGCAGTCGGCAGAGCAGCCACGCCAGGGAAGGCATGATAAGGAACTGGGCCAGTTCGCCCACGAGAATATCTTTAGGGTGTTGCAACACAGGCTTGAAGTCGGACGGGCGGAGAGTCAGTCCCATGCCGAACATCACCACGCCCAGCATCGGCGTGATGGCCGAAGTGCTTATCCAGTTGAACGAGGCGGGGAGGAAGAGTGCCACGGCGGTGACCAGCACCACGATGAGGGTGATGTGTGCCGCAATCCAGGCAGAGAGTCGGATGAGGTTATTTTTCATTGCTTCTGAAGTGTATGTCGTCTTTTAAAATTGCGTGCAAAGGTACGAAAATTTGAGGGAATCTTATTCTATAAAAAGCAGATGTCGTTTCTGGTTTGTAAAGAAGAAACTTGGTGTCGGAAACTGATGAAGTAGAGGATAATAGACTAGAGATGAGAAAATAGAACCATTGTGGAGAGCATTGAAGCAAGGTGATAATCATTACAGAAGAATGATAAAAGGGTTTCTTGTTTCTTTTTTTACGTAATAATTAGTTATTTTTGTAATAGTTGTATATTTAAAATTTGAACTATGAAAAAAGGTTTATTATTACTTCTGCTTTTCCCAATATTATTGTACTCTCAGGAGGTTGAATATTTCTACAATCTTCCTATTGGTAAAGATATGAGTGAAATTAAAAAAGAGTTGCTGAAAGAGAATTTTAAGATTAATACTTATTCCAATGATAGCATTGAAGCTGTTGGTAAGGTGGGTGACTTTGGGGTATGTAGTTTAAAACTAAAACCTGAAATTTATAGTATAATATCGAAAGAGAATTATGCTCATATTAGAGGTTTGTTAGAGAAGAAATATGATAAGATAGATGGAGGTGACAATGATAATAATCAAGCAATGTTTCTCATTTCAAAATTCAGGTATTTGATGGTTGAGGATTTAAAAGATTCTACTGGGATTTGCTTACTTGATATGTCTAAGAAATTTACAATTCAATTTAAGGGTATTACATTGGGAGGAACCTTAAAAGAAATATTGCCGCGTTTACTAAAAGATTACCAATATCTTACACAAGTGAATGGGACTACTACTGTTTTAACAGGTAGATTTGCTGGATATAATGATTGTCTAATATATGTGAACGGCGTAAATGAGAATGATATAGTTGATAATATATCAGTTGGTTTTCCTTCGTCCGAATTTTGGAAATTGGCATATGCACAATATAAAACATTAAAAACATCGCTTACGGAGAAATATGGTGAACCTGTAGAATGTGTGGAACATTTTGAGAAGACAGATGATATGATTTCTAGTCTAATAAATGGAAATACGGTATGTACAACAACTTTTCAGCCTCATGGAACAGCTTTTGGTGAGATAACAATCTTTCTGTCGGGAATCCAAAATCCGAAGAGTGCTTCTGTTATAATAAGTTATATGGATAGATTTACGCAGTTTATTCAAAACGAGAAGAATAAAAACGATTTGTAATTGTTGGCGAAAAATATGAAGTGGGAAGAATTAAAGAAACAGGTAGCGGCTGAATACGATAGGAGGGATTTAGCCTCCAATGTAAGATATCGTTCTTTGGATAGAATAGAAGCATATATTAAAACAAGTCTAAAAGTGATGGATTCTATAGAGTCATTGCTTCAGATTGATAAGAAGAGATTTAAAGAGGAGTATAGACTATTTAGAGGCGTTACAAAGTTGAATGGAGCCGATAATAGCTGTATCAATGAGATTTATAATCAGTTAAGAAGCGAATATGGGGAATAAAGATATATTCAATGTAATATTAAAATGGGTGGTTATTTATTGTGCCAGTATTTTGTTGATTCAGTTATGTCATCCATTGATTATTGATTTTACCAAATATTTCCAAGGATTTAACCCTGAATTTATATTTAATCGTGTTATTTGGTTAATTATATGTTTCTCGGTAGGAATCTTTTGTTATTCTAAAAGGATTATAAGTCTTAAAGTTGCTTCACTTGTCATTGCTGTTTATGGCACTTTAAGGTTTATTGACGGATTGCATCCTGGATGGTATTTTATAAAGTATGGAAGTATATATTATCTAGATATATTTGTCGGATCATTATTTATCTCTTTTATAATCAATAAATTTTGCATGATTAATAAGTTAAAGGACCAAATAAAAGAACAAGATAAAGATATTGGCAACGAAGAAAATGAATCTTCTGCTATAAAATCCGATAGCTCGATTACTTGCAAAGAAGACGATAGATTTGAGTTCTATGAAGAGGCAGAGTTGTTTTTGTATAAACTGGAAGAACAGAAAAAATCATATCAAGATAATGCTTTGATAGTTGGTCTTGAAGGAGAATGGGGAAGTGGGAAAAGTTCTTTCATCAATATGATAGAATGTGCTATTTCAGGTAGTAATAAGAATTCACGATTCAAACTTGTAAAATTTTCGTCATGGAATTATAGAAATTCAAATCAGCTTACTATCGAACTTTTATCAGCAATATCTGAGGCTATAGGTGTAAAAGAAGTAACCAAAGCAATAGATAAGTATATTAACGTTTTTGAGGGTACTTCTTTTCAGTGGTTAGCAAAGTTCACAAGAGTATTTTGTGGAGGAGATAAAACGACTCTAGAATATTTCAATGATGTAAACGAGAAACTTAGGAATAGGACCCAGACTTTAATTATTGCTGTTGATGATATAGATAGACTTGTAAAAGAGGAAGTACTTGAAGTCTTGAAATTAGTTAGAAATACGGCTAATTTTAGGAACATTGTATATGTAGTGGCTTATGACAGAAGGTATGTAGAAGAAACATTAAAAGAATATGGCATCAGTGATTCGGAAAAATATCTTGAGAAGATATTTAATGTGCCATTTTTACTCCCGGAAAAAAGTTTAGAACGAAGGAAAACATTATACAAGGAAATACTACATAAAAATATATTATTCAATAAAACTGATAAAACAGATAGTGGGATAGTGGCTTTTGTAGATGAATTTGGAGAATATATGACTATTCGGAATATAAAGAAACTAGCTAAACAATTAAGTATTAATACCCCTTTTGTTAGAGAGGATGGTCTTATTTTTGAACTTGATATTTATGATACACTTATCCTTTACTATCTGAGTATAAAGTATGAAAAGATATATGAGAAATTGAGGGGATTTTCTTATGGCATTAGGAAGCTGGGGGCAGGAAGACAAGAGTTAATATATTGTTCAGGAGAATGTATCTCGATAAATATTTTAAATGATAATAATAAGAAATCTGACATTGAATTCTATGCTAAAGATAAAATAGCTCCCATTGTAGGAGAAAAGGATGCTGGTATTGTTACGCAACTAATAAAAGGATTGTTTGGATTTGGGGATAAGAGATATGACAAAACTGGATATTGCATATCTAACCCCAATGTATATCCCATATTTTTTACAAAAAAAATCCCCGAAGATTATGTGAAAATGACTGATTTTATTTATGAGTCAAAGAAACCATCATTTCCCCAAAAACTAAAAGAATGGAATGATAATAAAAATCGTAGTATGTTGGGCGGGGTTATTTCTAGTATTAGATATGATGATTATTCAAAAGAAGAATTCATCAATATGTTTAAGGTGGTAATCTCAATAATTACCATTGAAGAATGTTGGCTCAAATATTCAACAAGACCTCCCTTAAATAAAACGATTAGTGTTATCCCCGGAGTAGACTGTAGGTATAATTGGGAATCTACGAATTACAATACTACTGTTAAATCTATCATAGAGAATTCTGCATATAATGAAACTTTTTCACAACGCTTTTCTCTATTAATACAAAGAGATACATTCAACCATATATATAAAAAGAGCGTCAATAGCTATATAGGTATTTGTGAGAAGTATTTGGATGTATATCTATCGCACGAGAATAAATTTGATAAATTCAATTATGATTTTTGGGGTATGATTATGTTCTTATATGATCTTACACAGAATACGGATGATTTATCAAGAATGCAAGAAAAATGTAAAGTGCATATACTTCAGCATATTGATAGTTTTGCTAAAAATTGGAGTCATGAAATGAATAATGATTATCTATCTTGCGTATTTAGTATTCCCGTGATGATAAAGCACAATTTTAATGAAGGATGGAAAAATGATTTCTTTAAATTTATAGAAGTCCATAAAGACGAAATAGGAGAAAAAAATATGAATGTGTTTTATGATAACAAACTTTTAAGGAATGAATAGCATGAGAAAGATTTTTTGTCTAGAAACAGAATGGGTTCAGAGCATACATAGTTTGAAAAGCAGGCCATCCGCTTTATCACTTTTGGACTTTTTACAAAATTCAGATAAGCGTATATCCTTCCTTTTCAGAAATGTAGCGACCAAGGAGGATTTCAAATTTTACATTAACCACTTATACTACGATTCTTATAGTTCCTATGATACGGTTTATCTTTGTTTTCATGGTTCTAAATCAAGCATATCTTTTGCCAATGGAGAGGATATAAATATAATGGATTTTGCAAAGGAGAATCAAGGTATTTTTGAAGGAAAGAATGTCCATTTCGGCTGTTGCAGTACCTTAAATATCGGAGAAGATGAAGCCAAGGAGTTCAAAAGGCTTACGAAAGCAAGGATGATAACAGGATATAAAAAAGATGTTCCTTTCATTGAAAGCTTTGTGTTTGAACTTTGGTTACTTAATGTCCTGCTGAATCATCCTGGCTACGGAGCCATCAGGCTAATGGACATCGCAGAAAAGGAAATGGGGTATTATACCAGGAAATTCAAGTTTGAGGCATTTTGATGATGCAGGTAAGCAATAAACGTTTACCTTTGCAGGCAAAATTGAACTTATGATAACTGGAGAAATTAAAACTCAGATAGATAATATATGGGATACTTTCTGGACAGGAGGTATCACTAATTCCCTGACCATCTTGGAACAGATGACCTACCTGTTCTTTATGAAAATGTTGGATGATGCTCAGCTTAAACAAGAATCAAGTGCAGCCCTTTTGGGAGTAAAGGTGAAAGATCCTGTATTTAAAGAAGGGGATTGGCACAATCCAGAAACAGATAAAGATGTTCCTTTTGAATCTCTCCGGTGGTCTGTTTTCAAGAATTATGACGCTACCAAGATGTATAATACCATCAGAAATGATGTATTTCCATTTATAAAGCACTTGAATAGTGGAAAATCGTCTGCCTACAGCCGTTTTATGCAGAATGCTGTCTTCTTGATTCAGAATGAAAGAACACTGACCAAGGTGGTGGACGGTGTGGAAAGACTGGATATGAATAACCGTGATACCATGGGAGATACTTATGAATATATCCTTGGTAAAATGGCTGCTTCAGGTACTAACGGCCAGTTCAGAACTCCGCGACACATTATCAGAATGATGGTTGAACTCATGGAGCCAACCTTGAAAGATACGATATGTGACCCTGCCATGGGTAGTGCCGGTTTCATCGTGGAAAGCGCAAAGTATATCACTGAGAACTATAAGGATGAACTTGTAAAGAAGGAAAATCTGGAACACTATAAGACTACCATGTTCAATGGTTTCGATACGGATGCTACTATGCTGAGAATCGGTGCGATGAACTTAATGCTTCATGGTGTAGATGCCCCTAATGTAAAATATCAGGACAGTCTTTCTTCAAGTAATACGGATGAAAATAAATATACCTTGTGCTTGGCTAATCCTCCTTTTTCTGGCAGTATAGATTCTGATGATATAAGCAAATCCCTTCTAGCTATTACTGATACACAAAAGACCGAGGTTTTATTTGTTTCTCTGTTTACAAGAATACTACAACTGGGTGGAAGGTGTGCCAGTATAGTGCCGGATGGTATATTATTTAAAAAGATTAAAGGATTTAAGAATATTAGAAAAGAACTTATAGAAAAACACAGATTACAAGCCATTATTTCTATGCCTTCAGGTATATTTGAACCATATTCTAATGTTTCTACTGCTATCCTTATCTTTACAAAAACTGGTATAGGAGGAACTGATAAGGTTTGGTTCTATGACATGACGGCAGACGGTTATTCTCTAGACAAGAAAAGGAATGAAGTTGAGGAAAATGACATTCCTGATATTATAGCAAGATACAAGAACTTAAAGGGCGAAGAAGATAGAACAAGAAAGGATAAATCATTTTTGGTGTCTGTTCAGGAAATTAGAGATAACGATTATGACCTTTCTATTAACAAATACAAGGAGATAGAACATGTGAGAGTGAAGTATGATGCTCCTGAAGTTATTTTTAAGAGAATAGAAAAGCTACAGTCTGAAATCAACGAAGCCATGATAGAGTTTCACTCTAAATATATGTAATATGAGGAAGGACTGGGAAATAAAGAAGTTTGAGAAGTGTGTTGTAAAGATAAATCCTCCAAAGAAGATAAGATCCGCAGAATATCTTATGGAAGGCTTATATCCAATAATATCCCAAGATAATAATATTATTAGTGGTTATTGGAATAATATTAATGATGTCGTAAGTATAGATAAGCCTGTAATAATTTTTGGAGATCATACAAGAGTAATAAAATATGTTGATTACAATTTTTCTGTAGGAGCAGATGGAGTTATTATTTTACAACCTATTAAAGAACTTATAACAAAATATTTTTATTATTGTTTAAAATCTTTCTATATCCCAAATTTGGGATATTCGAGGCATTATAAATTATTAAAAGAATTAAATATACCAGTTCCTCCTCTCCAAATCCAACAACAAATCGTAGAAGAACTTGATAGTCTAACCACTATTGTCGAGAAACAGGAAAAACAGCTTGAAGAGCTGGATAATCTGGCAAAATCTATCTTCTATGATATGTTTGGTGATCCGATAGATAACGAAAAGGGATGGCCTACTTTAAGTTTTGGAAATCTATTTCTGCTTAGAAGCGGAAATTCTTTACCTGAAAAAAAACAAATTCCAGGAGATTTTAAGGTGTATGGTGGAAATGGGATAAATGGTACTCATGTTGAGTTTAATAGAGAAGGAGAATTTATAATTATAGGGAGAGTTGGAGCTTATTGTGGTAATGTTAGAATTGTTAAAGGTGCTTTTTGGCTTACAGATAATGCTTTTGAATTAAAGCAGATAAAGGAAATACAAGATACTATATATTTATTGTTCTTGCTTCGTTTTATAAATCTATTTAAATATGCCAATAAGGCAGCGCAACCAGTAATCTCAAATACTGTTTTACGTGATATTATGATTCCTCTTCCACCTCTCCCTCTCCAACAACAATTCGCCTCAAAGATAGAAGCGATAGAGAAGCAGAAAGAACTGATAAAGAAATCGATAAAAGAGACTGAAGACCTGTTTAACAGCAGGATGGACTATTACTTTAACTAAGAAAAACAAGATATGAGCAATTTTGATTACCTTAAAGATATAGAAGCCTTAGGCGACTTATACAGGTTTTGTAAGGTTGCTGAAGATACACAGAAAACAGATTATAACAATTCTGCCATTAACTGTAGAAGGGGACTGGAATGGATAGTAAAAGCCATATACAAGCTGAAAGGTATAGAACTGAAGAAAACCGACACTCTTTATGAACTGATGACCGGACAACCTTTTACGGATTTCATAGAGAACGACAGAATCATGATGGCTGCTCACTATATCCGAAAGGTGGGTAACAAAAGTGCTCATACCGGAAATGTGAAGGGAGGAGAATCATTCTTTTCTCTCCTGAATCTTTATGACGTAGTGGGTTTCATCCTTCTGAAGCTAGGGATACTGAAAGAACTTGCTCCATTCAATCGAGACCTCATACCGGATAAGCATGCACTCTTTATAGCTACACCTACCGATACAGAAATTCCAGATAAGATTGTGGAGGAAATAGCTTCAGAGAAAGTAAGCAAGCCTGAAAGCGTAAATATAGAATTTTCTCTGTCGGAAGCTGAAACAAGAAAATACTTCATAGATATCATGCTGGAAGAGGCCGGGTGGGAGGTACTGGATAAGAAAGGTGCCATCGTTCCAAGTAAAGCCTGTATTGAAACTGAGGTTCAGGGGATGCCAAATTCTGCGGAAAAAGGATATGTAGATTATGTGCTTTTCGGAAGTAATGGTAAGCCATTGGCTGTGATTGAAGCCAAGAAGACTGCAATAGATCCGAATGCTGGAAGACAAAAGGCTATATTGTATGCAGGATGTCTTGAAAAACAATATGGGGTGAAACCTGTGATTTATTATTCAAACGGTTATAAGACTTTCATTATTGATGGACTCGGTTATCCGGACAGGAAACTTCTTGGATTTCATACAGAGCGTGAACTGGAATTGTTAATCCAAAGGAGGGGAAGAGGCAAGATTACTGACCTTACCATCAATGAAGACATCACAGACCGTGAATATCAGAAGCGAGGCATAAAGGCTATTTGTGAGCATTTCAACAGTTTTCATAGAAAAGGTTTGCTGGTGATGGCTACTGGAACAGGGAAGACAAGAGTTTCCATTTCATTGTCTGATGTCCTGATGAGAAATGCGTGGGTGAAGAATATCCTTTTCCTGGCGGATAGAACGGCTTTGGTCAATCAGACAGCAAAGAATTATACGAAACTGCTTCCTTCTGCTACTATTACAATACTCAATGAAAATAAGGAGCCTGATATGAATGCCCGTATCATGTTCAGTACCTATCAGACGATGATAAACTGCATAGATACGGAATCTAAACAGTTCTCGATTGGACGTTTCGACCTGATCATCATAGATGAGGCTCATCGTTCCATCTTTGGTAAATATACGGCTATTTTCAATTATTTTGATTCTCTTCTTGTCGGTCTTACTGCCACACCAAGGGATCAGGTGGATAAAAGTACATACGATGTCTTCGACCTTGAAACTGGAGAACCTAACTTTGCTTATGAACTGGGGGAGGCTGTGGAGGATGGTTATCTGGTAGACTATACTCTTATTTCCAGAACGACACAAATACTTCGGGAGGGTATCAAGTATAACAGCCTGTCGAAGGAGGAAAAGGAACAACTGGAGCAGGTATGGGAATATGAGAAGGCAAAAAATGACCTGGACCCAGATTCCGATTATCATCGGGATATAAAGAATAATGAGATTTTCAAGTATATCTTTAATCTGGATACCATCGATAAGGTGCTTCAGGATCTTATGAACAATGGCTTGAAAGTACAGAGCGGAGACCTTATCGGTAAGACTATAATCTTTGCCTACAATCATAAACATGCTGTCCAGATTGTGGAAAGATTTCATGTCTTGTATCCAGAACTTGGTCCGGACTTCTGTGCCCTCATAGATAATACAGTCAACTATTCACAGACTCTCATTAATAGTTTTGAGGAAAGGAACAAGATGCCACAGATTGCGGTAAGTGTGGATATGCTTGATACAGGTATTGATGTTCCGGATATTCTTAACCTTGTATTCTTCAAAAAGGTTTACTCTTATATCAAGTTCTGGCAGATGATAGGTAGAGGAACTCGATTGAGCAAGGATATTTTTGATATTGGAGAAGACAAGAATACATTCTATATTTTTGACTGGTGTGGTAACTTTGAGTACTTTGATGAGAATCCGAGGGGAAATGAGGCCTTGCCGCAAATTTCATTGTCTGAAAAACTTTTCGGATTGAGGGTTGATCTCGCTTTTGCCCTTCAACATGCCAACTATCAAAGTGACGAAAAGGCAAAGAAATTGCATGATGAAATAAAGGAGATGCTTATTACTCAAGTGGGCAAGTTGAATACGAAACATATATCTGTCAGACAAAATATTGAGGTGGTAGATAAGTTTATGAAAAAGGAGAACTGGGTTGCCCTTTCTTCTATAGATGTGCTGGACTTGAAAAATAAAGTCGCTCCTCTTGTGACACCTGAAAAAGACAATGAGGCAGCTAAAAAGTTTGATGCCATCATGCTCTATATTCAGTTGTCTATGCTCGATTCTGAAATAAATGCGGACACTTATAAGGTAAAGGTTCAGAATATAGGTATGAAACTACAGGAAAAGGTTTCAATACCGCAGGTGATGGCTAAAATACAACTAATAAAGGAGATTTCCACTCCTGTATTTTGGAATACGATAACTTTAGACAGACTTGAATATGTCAGAAAAGAGATAAGAAACTTGGTACAATTTATTCTTGGTAGTGGCAGTCGGGATTTTATCCTGAATATAACGGACATAATAGAGGAGAAGCCATCGGTGGTCGTAACGCCATACAGGGCTTCCTATAAACAGCGGGTGGAAGAATTTATAAGTCAGAATTCTGATCTCCCGGTTTTTGTGAAAATAAAGAATATTGAACAGTTGAACCATGAAGATATACAGGAGCTGGAAAGAATATTGTGGCAGGAACTTGGAACTGAGGAAGAATACCTGAGCTATCTTAAAACTAGCAAGATGTCTTTTGACAAGAATGTGGCTGCCTTTATTCGTTCTCAAATTGGCATAGACCGGAAAGCTGCCATGGAGAAGCTGTCTCAGTTCTTTTCTGACAATCATTTCACTTCCTTACAGGAAGAATATCTGAAAACCATTATTACGTATGTCTCAGACCATGGCGATATTAGTCTTGAAACTCTTGTCAATGAATCTCCTTTCGATGAGTTTGAATGGGTTGATGTATTCGGTAAGGATTTCATTAGGGTGAGAAATTATGTGCTTAAACTGCATGAGGCTATTGTAGTGGCTTAAGAATTGGTCGCGAATCTGTCTTGTAAGAGGTTAATTTGCATATTTTTATAAATAAGTTTAAGTGGAACAGCTCTGTGGGTGATTCAAAATTCTTCAAAACCGCTTATCTTTGTAGAAGATAATACAAAAAAGTGAGATACTGAGCAAATCACGGAAATATGATTGAAAGTTAATGATTTATGAAGTTTTGACGATTTGGACGGGTGCCAAGTAAAACCGGTCGAAAGCCAACTTGAACCGGAATTGCGTTACTATCCCGTTACCGAAAACCGGATATGGTAACAGTACGGAAAAAGACGGCAAAACGAGGTGAAAACGCCACTTTTACAGGCGTTTGGACGCTTTTGGAGCGAAAAAGTCCTGCGGCAGGTTCGATTGCGGCGGTCTGCTGCGGTTTACATACAGCCTTACAGCTCTACACAAGGTAATTTTGCAAATATAAAAAATAGGAATTATGAGTAGAGCGACATTCAAGATTTTATTCTATTTGAAGCGCAACGCGCCGAAGAAGAACGGGCTGATACCGGTCATGTGCCGTATCACGGTGAACGGGAAAATCGCACAGTTCAGTTGCAAGCTGGACGTGGAGGAAAAAATGTGGAGCGTGGAGACCGGGCGACTGACCGGAAGAAGCAACGTGGCTTTGGAAGGCAACCGTATGCTGGACAAAATCCGCGTGGGAGTGAACAAGGCGTATCAGGACGTGTTCGACCGCGACACCTATGTCACGGCGGAGAAGGTGCGCAACGAATACCTCGGCATGGGTATGAATCACAAGACGCTGCTTGCCGTGTTCCGGCAGCACAACGAGGACTACGCCAAATTGGTGGGCAAGATGAAGAGCCAACGGAGCTATTGGAAATACTGCGTGGTTTACAAGCACCTGTCGGAGTTCATCAAGACCCGGTACAAAGTGGAGGACATCGCCCTGAAAGAGCTTGCCCCCGCCTTCATCACGGGCTTCGAGCTGTTCCTCCGTGTGGAGAAAGGGCATTGCACCAACACCGTATGGTCGTACATGATGCCCTTCCGCAGCATTATCTTCACCGCCATCAACAACGGCTGGCTGCAACGCGATCCGTTCTACGCCTACCACATTACGAAGGAGGAAACGAAACGCGGCTACCTGACGAAAGAGGAAATCACGCAGATGATAAACGGCACGTTCAAACGGAAGAACTATGGGCTGATACGCGACCTGTTCATCTTCTGCTGCTTCACAGGCTTGAGCTGGCGCGACATGGCAAACCTTACGGAAGAGAACCTGCAAGTTTCCTTCGACGGGCATCTGTGGATAAAGACAAGCCGCCAGAAAACGGGAGTGGAAACGAACATCCGCCTGCTGGACGTGGCGAAGCACATCATCGACAAATACAAGGGTGCTTCCAAAGACGGCAAGCTGCTGCCCGTACCATGCTATAACATCTGCAAATACGGCATCAAACAGGTAGCCAAGCAATGCGGAATAAACAAAAACGTAACCTGGCACCAAAGCCGCCATTCGTACGCAACCACGATTTGTCTTTCCAACGGCGTGCCCATTGAAACGCTGTCGAAACTGATGGGGCACACGAGCATCCGCTCGACCCAAATCTACGCGAAAATCACGGCGGAGAAGATGAGCCAAGACATGGAACTGCTCTCTCAAAAGCTCGCCCCGATGGAGAAGTTCATCTGCCAGGCCATTTAGAAATAGAACTAAAAACGAAAAGAAACATGGAAACGAGAGGTGTCATAACAATAGAAAACAGGACGGTAGTCATGCCCGACGCCGAGGTGTGGATGACAATCGGGGAACTGGCAAACCTGTTCTACGTGCGCGGCGTGTCGGTGGAAGCCGCCATACGGAGACTGGGAAAGGACGGGATTATGGGCGGAGAGTCATGCCGCCGGATACGTCTGGGCGAAAAGTGCTACACGGAAGTGTACGGCATGGAAACGGTCATCGCCTTGTCGTTCCGGTTCGACACGGGGCAGGCGGCCCTGTTCCGCAAGTGGATTGCCCGGACGGCGGCACGTTCCGGGAAAGAGCCTACGGTCATGTTCCTGCACTATCCGCATGGTACGTATTGCTGAACGGCACAGACACGGCCTGAAATGAATATCGGGAGGCGGCAACTATTATTCAGTTGTCCGTCTCCCGATTTTTACTTGCCGCAAACGTCAGTACGCCTTGCGGTAGTTACGCTCCAATACCTTCTGTACATCGCTCTCGCGGTAGAGCGTCTTGCCGCCGAACAGGAAATAGGGCAATATCCCCTCGTGGCGGTACTGCTGCAAGGTGCGCCTGCTCACGTGCAGCCTTTCTGCCAGGTCCCTGTCGGTGAGGTATCGCTCGCCGCCCATCGGCGGGATGTAACTTCCGGCAAGCCTGTCCGCCATTTTCAGGCTTCTCCTTACGGACTGCATGGCATCCGCCAGTGCCCCGCTGTCCATTGTCAATACGTTGTCGTTCATCTTACGTAGGATTTAGTGGCCTGGTTCAAGTGTCAGACGGACGGTTTTTTCCGCTACGGAATCCGGCAGGAGCCGTTCCACGTCCTCCGGCCTGTAATAGAACTTGCGCCCGATTGTCGAATACGCGATGTCGTGCCTGTCACGCATGGCCTGCAAGGTCTTCGGGGTTATACACAACATACGGCACACGTCCTCCGTGTCCATCCATTCGGCAAGGCGCCGGTCGCCGCCCTTTTCGGCAAGCGTCCTCACCCTGTCCTCCAACGCCTTCACCCCGGCAAGGAGCATCTCGAAGGCGGTCTTCTCAATGATTACTATTTCCATTTTTCCAAAATTTTATCGGTTTGCCGCAAAATTACACAGCCGTGAGCCGGAACCGGCCGGACAAGGAAGCGGTGGCAGCTTGTGGCACTTTTTATTGTGCCACATCAGGACACGGCGGGAACAGGCGGCCCGGAGTGTCGGTCAGGCGGTTTTCCATGATTAAAATGCCCGTTGAAGCTCCCGGGAGGCGAAAAATCCATAAAAATCTCACGTAAGTTACGGGTAAGTACCGTGCCCGCCCTTTGGAAATGGCCGAATTTTGCTTCCGACAAATTGATTCACTAACGATTAAAACTGATTGAGAAATGGAAATCATCACGATGGAAAGCGCCGCCTACAAGGACATCGTAGGGCGCATCGAGGAAATCGCCTCCCATGTGAGGAAACACAGTCCGGAAAAACGGGAACAGGAAACCGCCGGACTTCTGGACAGCCGCGAGGTGATGCGCCTGCTCCGCATCAGCCGCCGCACGCTGCAACGGCTGAGGACGGAGAAACGCATCAAGTATGTCATCATCCGGGGCGACTGCCGCTACCCACCCGAAGAAGTGGAGCGCATCATCCGGGAGAACGCGGTCAGGACTTCACCGGAGAAGCCGGAGGAACTGAGACACAACTACCTGCTCCGCACGGGTGGAAAGACAGGCAAGAAATGAAAGGAGGAACGGCTATGGAGTTTTTAGACAGACGCACTTTCGAAGACTGCATGAGGCAGGTGTTCAGCCGCCTTGACCGTCAGGACGAGATGCTTTCCGCCATGCACGGTGGTGTACATGAAAAGCCGCAGGGCATTGCCCTGCTGGAGGATGACACGATGGACAACCAAGACGTGTGCATGCTGCTCCACGTGAGCAAGCGCACCCTGCAACGCTACCGCAGCGACGGGCTGCTTCCCTACCGGATGCACCGCCACAAGACCTATTACCGCAGGTCGGACGTGGAGCTGTTCATCAGCACCCACATGAGGGAGATACTCCGCGACAGGGAACAGGGAAAGGCGAGCGATGGCAAGAGTAAACCAAACAATAAAAGAAAGACAAACCGTAAAAAGTAAACCGAAATGGAACAGAAAAAGAAAAACGAGAAGGACGTGCTGGTGGTCCGCGACGAGAAGACGGGCGAAATCAGCGTAGTGGCCGGACTGGACGGCAAGGGCTACCCCAAGACGGCACCCCCGAAGCCGGAACACTCGCAGGACTTCCTGCGCTTCGATCGCCACGGGGACGTGATAGACAATTTCTTCAGGAATTTCTACCGCCAGTGCAAGGAGCCGACACGCTTCGGCTTCTACCGGGTGGCGGCGGAGACGGTGGACGCGGTGCTGCCGGTCATCAAGGACTTGCTGAAAGACCCGCTGGCGAACGCCGACATGCTCGCCCCGCACAAGGTGGATACAGCCAAATACCGACAACAAGCAGAAACAGAGAATGTGAAACAAGAAAACAATGACAACGAACCCATTAAAAAGACAGAAGAAATGGAACAGAAAAAAGAAGAACAGAAACAGAATGTGCAGCAGCCACAAGAAGCTGAGGCACAGCAGAAGCAGGAGAAGCCGAACCTGATAGCGGATGACCAGGTGGACTGGGCCGAACTGCGCAAGTGCGGTATCGACAGGGAGCAACTGTCGGAAAAGGACCTGAAAACCCTGATGAACTACGGCAAGACAGGGCTGGTGACGGTGAAGCCGAATTTCGGAGGGGACAGTTACGAACTGCAAGCCCGACTCTCGTTCAAGAAGGCGGAGGACGGTACGCTGAAACTGACACCCCATTTCATCCGAAACGAGCCGCGTCTTGACATCCCACACAGGGGCTACACGTTCACCGACGAGGACAAGAAAGCGTTGAAGCGCACGGGCAACTTAGGCAAGGTGGTGAACGTGGCGGACACGAAAACCGGGGAACTGCGCCCCTCGTATATCAGCATCGACCGCCTGACCAACGAAGTCGTGGACATCCCCGCCGACAAGGTGCGCATCCCCAATAAAATCGGGCAGACACCCCTGTCGAAAGCGGAACAGGACATTCTCCGCGCGGGACTTGTCTTGCCCAAGGAGGTAACACTCAAGAACGGGCGCAAGTTCGAGGCCATGCTGCAAGTGAACGCCGACAAGCGCGATGTGGAGTTCGTGCCGGGACAGCCGAGGCAACAACAGGCGCAGCGTCAGGGAAAATCGCAGGACAATCTCGACGCACAAGGACAGAAGCAGGAGAACAACGGCGAGGGGCAACGACGCAACCGCTCGTGGACGAACGAGGACGGAAGCATCCGCCCGATAAGCAAATGGAAGGACGATGTGTTCACCGACCAACAGAAAGCCGATTACGTAGCCGGAAAGACGGTGGTGCTTGCCAACGCGAAGGACGACCAGGGACAGCCCTGCACGAAATACCTGAAGTTCAGCTTCGAGAAAGGGCGTCCGCTGACCTACTCGCAGAACCCCGACCTCGCGCAGACCGTTGCCCCGTCCAACGAAAGCCGCACGCAACTCGCCGTAAACAACGAGGGCAAGACCAACGAAGCCACGAAGCATGTGAAGGAGCCGTTGCAGCAAGGTCAGACCGCCCCGAAAAATGAAACGCAGCAAAAGCAACAGGTCAGAAAATCCAAAGGCATGAAGGTGTCCTGATTGCCGCCACTAAATCCATCCGATAATAATCAACGGGTTGAAACGGGGGTTGAACACCGCCCTGTGCGCATATCCCACAAACAAGGCCGTGCCCCGTTTCCACCCCAACAAAAACAAAAGTATCAACAGATTAAACAGAAAAAGACATGATTACCATATTGGCAGAAAAACCAAGCGTCGCCCGTGAGATAGCACGAATTGTCGGCGCAATGAGAAGAGAAGAAGGGTATTTCACGGGTAACGGCTATCACGTGACATGGGCGCTGGGACATTTGGTACAGCTCGCCCTGCCCGACGGCTACGGCATAAAGGGCTTCCGGCGCGACAGCCTGCCCGTCATCCCCGAAAGGTTTGAACTCATACCCCGTCAGGTGAAGACAGACAAGGGTTACAAGGTGGATGCGGCGGCAGTGAAACAGATTAAAGTAATAACCAAGCTATGGAACGAAAGTGAAGGCATCATCGTGGCGACCGACTGTGCCCGTGAAGGGGAGCTTATCTTCCGCTACTTGTATGCCTACATAGGCTGCACCCTGCCGTTTCAAAGGCTGTGGATAAGCTCGCTGACCGACGCCGCCATCCGCAAGGGGCTGAAAGAACTGAAGGACGGGCGCGAGTATGACAGCCTCTACCTTGCCGCCAAAGCAAGAAGTGAAGCCGACTGGCTGGTGGGCATCAACGGCACGCAGGCATTGTCGGTAGCCGCCGGGCGGGGCACGTATTCCGTCGGACGTGTGCAGACACCTACACTGGCGATGGTCTGCAAGCGATTCTGGGAGAACAGGCGTTTCCAGCCCGAACCGGTACACCAGCTTCATTTCACCACGCCATCGGCGAACGTGAACGAGGTTGTTAAATTCTCCTCGGTGGAGAAATGGAAAGACAAGGAAGAGGCAGCTACATTATATAATAAGGTAAAGGAACAGATGTGCGCCACCATCGTGAAAGTCGAAAAGAAGGAGAAGGTGGAGAACCCTCCGCTGCTGTACGACCTGACCACGCTCCAGAAGGAAGCGAACACGAAGCACGGCTTCACGGCGGAACAGACGCTCGACCTTGTGCAGAAGCTCTACGAGGCGAAGCTCGTCACCTATCCGAGAACATCGAGCCGCTATATCCCGGAGGACGTGTTCGCTGAAGTACCCTTGTTATTTGAAAGATTATCTGCCCATTCATTGTTTGCCGATAAAATCAAAAGCATGGACGGACTGAACCGCCGCAGCGTGGACGCCTCGAAAGTCACCGACCACCACGCATTGCTGGTGACGCCCAACCGTCCGCTGGCGCTCTACAAGAACGAGCAGCTTATCTACGACATGATTGTGGGGCGCATGATTGAGGCGTTCTCCCCGGAGTGCGTCAAGGACACGACCACCGTCCGGGCGGAATGCGAGGGCGTGGAGTTTGAAACGAAAGGCTGCATCGTACGCAAGGCAGGCTGGCGTTCGGTCTATGATGAGGACAAGGAAGACACCGTACTGCCCGACTGGAATGAGGGCGACACACTGGCAATGAACGGCTGTTCGATGAGTTCGGGCATGACCCGTCCGAAACCGCTCCACACGGAAAGCACCCTTCTGGCGGCGATGGAGACCGCCGGACGCGAGGGTATGGAGGACGAGGAAGTGCGCCAGGCATTGAAGGACTGCGGCATCGGCACGCCCGCCACCCGTGCCGCTATCATTGAGACCCTGCTCAAAAGGGAGTACATGGCGCGCGTGAAGAAGTCGCTCGTGCCGACGGAGAAAGGTCTCGCCCTGTATTCCATCGTGAAGGACATGGACATCGCCGACGTGGAGATGACGGGGCGTTGGGAGGCGGAATTGGCAAAAATCGAGAAAGAAGAAACGCCGCACGAGGCTTTCATCCGTGACATCGAGGGCTACACCCGCAAGATAACCACGGAACTGCTCGCCTGCGACAAAATCTTCGGGCATAAGGCATCGGGCTGCACCTGCCCCAAGTGCGGGACGGGCACGATGCAGTTCTACGGCAAGGTGGTGCGCTGTGACAACCCGGACTGCACCCTGCCGGTGTTCCGCCAGATAGCGGGCCGGACGCTCACCGATACGGAAATGAATGATTTGCTGACAAAAGGAAAGACGGGTGTCCTCGGCGGCTTCAAGAGCAAGCAGGGTAAGCCGTTCAGCGCGGCGGTTGCTTTCGATGCGGATTTCAACACGAAATTCGTGTTTCCCGAAAATAAATCGACAAGAAAATCCACTAACATAAAAGGAGGAAGAAAATAATGACTACCTTTGCCACTGATTCACTGTTCATAATCTGTTTCAATACGTTGAAGCATTGTTTTACGGTGGATTTAGTGGCGGCACTCGGAGGGATACCGGGTGCCTTTTTCTTCTCCTTTATCAAAACCCAAAATCCGTTTTTTCACCACTAAATCCATCAGAAAATGAAACAGAACAAGAAAACCCTTCCGGCGGAACTGTCCTATTATGGGCTGTACCTGCTGGACTACCTGAGAAAATACCATCCCGACAAAGTTACCGACACAGACCTTGTTGTTGAAAAGGAGGAAGCCGCCACAGTAACCTTTGAAAAGGAAAGGCTGGCAGGCGGCACGGTGGAACACGCTCACGAGGAAGCCATGCGCGTCCTGCTGCGCGGGCTGCACTTCTCGCCCTACGCCCTGCTGACAGAGGTCGTGGAGAGGGAGTTTGCCGACGAGGTGCCGGAACAATACCGCGAGGTGTTCTGCCGCGACCTGTACCCCCATCTGAAAAACCTGTTCGCCGGTTACGATACGTCGGACGACACCTTCGCCCTGTCGCCCGCCCATGACCTGCTCTATACGGAGCTGGTGGGAACCGTCGTGCTTTATCTGGAGGCAAGTCATGGCGTTCAATAGGAAACAGAAGCTGCGCGACAACATCGAGGCGGTACGCACGGCGTTCACGCTGGACCGGGAACGGCGCACCCCGACGGAAAGGGAACGTGCGCTGCTGGAGCGTTACTGCGGCTTCGGGGGCCTGAAGTGCATCCTGAACCCGGCAAGGGAACTGTCCGACGCCGTGCATTGGGCGAAGTCCGACCTCGAACTGTTCGCCCCGACGGTGGAGCTGCACCGCATCATCCGGGAGAACAGCCGGGATGAAACGGAGTACAAGCGGTATGTGGACTCGCTGAAAGCCTCGGTGCTGACGGCGTTCTACACGCCGCAAGCCATAACGGATACCATCGCGGACGTGCTGCACGACAGGAAGGTACGCCCGAAGCTCGTGCTGGAGCCTTCGGCTGGCATGGGCGCGTTCATCGGCTCGGTTCTTTCGGACAACCCGCAGGCGGAGGTGATGGCCTTCGAGAAAGACCTGCTGACGGGCAAGATGCTGGGATACCTGTACCCGGAGCAGAAGATACGCACGGAAGGCTTCGAGAAGATAGAAAAGCCGTTCCTAAACCGGTTTGACCTTGTCATATCCAACATCCCTTTCGGGGACATAGCGGTGTTCGACCCAACATTTGCGGACGGGAAAGACAAAATACGCGGAATAGCGTCAAAGACCATCCACAATTATTTCTTCCTGAAAGCGCTGGACGCGGTGAAGGACGGCGGCATCGTGACGTTCATCACCTCGCAGGGTGTCATGGACAGCCGGAACATGGCGGTACGTGGGGAAATGATGGTGAATGCCGACCTGCTTTCCGCCATCCGTCTGCCAAGCAACCTGTTCACGGACAACGCAAACACGGAAGTGGGCAGCGACCTGATTATCCTGCAAAAGCACGAAGGCAAGACCGGGGGAACAATGGACGAAGCCCACTTCATTGCTGGCCTATCGGACGGGGAAAACGGACTGGAAATCAACAATTACTATAAAACACACCCCGACCGTATCATCCATACCGACGCGAAAAGGGATACCGACCCTTACGGCAAACCTGCCATGGTCTATACGCACAGCGGCGGCGTGGAGGGTATCGCCACGGACTTGTACCGGATGCTGTCGGCGGATTTGTCGGCACGGCTGGACTTGGAACGCTACAACGGCATCAAAGGTGAAAGGCAGGAAACCCGGAAGGCGATAGTCGTGCAACCACAAGTGGGAGTTACGCAGTCACAAGTGCAGGTACAGCCCATGCAGCCGGAAGTGAAAAGAGAAGAAAATCCGGTGCAAGCCGTGGCGCAGGGGATGGAAGCCAAACGTTCCGAAGCCCCGGTTATGGACCTGTACGACCTGTTTGGCTACACGCAGGAAGAGCGGCGGATGGCGGAACGCGGGCTGAAACCGGAGAGAAAGAAAGGCGGCAAGCCCAAACGCAAGAAGCAGCAGGAACAGTCGCTGTTTTCCCCGTCGGAACTGGAACAGATAGAGGTGAAGCCGGAGAAAAATGAGAAGCCGAAGCCCGAACCGCCCGTAGAGAAGCCTGCCATAGACGATGACCCGGAGGATGCCGTTTACCGAAGTCTGGACTGGGAAACCAATCCGCCCATCAACGGCTTCTACGAAATGATGATGTCGCTCACTCCCGAACGGCGTGCCGAACTGCGCCGTTTGGGAAAGGAGAAGATGGATGCCAATGCCGCCAAGCAAGTGGAAAAGGTACAAACTGTCTATCCGATAGAGAACGCATACGAAGTGCGGGCGAAAAAACAGATAGAGCGTGTGGAAAGGGAGATGCGCGGGGAGGAAGCTGCCCTGACACCCGAAGAGCGGCAGCGCAAGAAAGAAGAAGCCATGATGCCCCGTCCGTTCAAAGGCATAATGGAGCCGCACCTGAAAGACGGCTCACTGGTATGGGAACACACGGGCGGCGTCCGCTTCCAAATCGGGGTGCTGAAGGATGTCACCAAGTACGGGGCGACCTTCCAGCCGCTTGACATGGAGGGGATGCAGGCGCAGAAGGCACAGCTATACATCGACCTGCGCAATACCTACGAGCGGCTTTACGCTTACGAAGCGGAGAACCACGAGGAGAACGCCCTGCTGCGCCGCAACCTGAACACTTACTACGACGAGTTCGTCATGCGCTACGGCAACCTGAATGCCAAGCACAACGCGAAGCTCATTCTGATGGACGCTTCGGGGCGCAACATGCTCTCGCTGGAGCGTGGCGAGAACGGGCAGTTCGTCAAGGCGGACATCTTCGACCGTCCCGTTTCCTTTTCGCAGGAAACGCTTGTCGAGGTGGAGTCGCCCGAAGAAGCCCTGTCCGCCTCGCTCAACCTGTACGGCGGCGTGAACCTGCCCTACATGGAATCACTCTGCGACCTGCCGCAGGCGGAGATGCTCGATGCCCTGAAAGGCAGAGTGTTCTACAACCCGCTGGCGGACGGCTACGAGATTGCCGACCGCTTCATCGCCGGAAACGTGGTGCAGAAGGTGGCCGACGTAGAGGAATGGATAAGGGGACATGAGGGCCACGGGATGATACCACAGGCACAGGAGTCGCTTGAAGCTTTGAAAAATGCCGTGCCCGAACAAATCCCCTTCGAGGATTTGGATTTCAACTTCGGGGAGCGTTGGATACCCACGGGCGTGTATGCCGCCTACATGAGCCGCCTGTTCGATACGGAGGTGCGGATAACCTACTCGGAAAGCCTCGACGAGTATTCGGTGAAATGCGCCTACAAGACGATGAAAATCACGGACGAGTTCCTTGTGAAAGGCTATTACCGAAACTACGACGGCATGAACCTGCTGAAACACGCCCTGCACAATACCTGCCCCGACATGATGAAAAGCATCGGCAAGGACGAGAACGGCAACGACATCAAGGTGCGCGACAGCGAGGGCATCCAGCTCGCCAACGCGAAGATTGACGAGATACGAAACGGCTTCACCGAGTGGCTGGAGGAACAGTCGCCGGAGTTCAAAATGCGGCTGACGGACATGTACAACGACAAGTTCAACTGCTTCGTGCGCCCGAAGTATGACGGCTCGCACCAGAAGTTCCCGGACTTGGATCTGAAAGGCTTGGGAATAAAAGACTTATATACGAGCCAGAAAGATTGCGTATGGATGCTGAAACAGAACAGAGGAGGCATCGTTGATAACGAGGTGGGCACCGGCAAAACACTGACCATGTGCGTTGCGGCGCACGAGATGAAGCGTCTGGGACTGGTACACAAGCCGATGATTATCGGGCTGAAGGCCAACGTGCGCGAGATTGCCGAGACCTACCGCAAGGCTTATCCCAACGCACGCATCCTCTACGCCTCGGAGAAGGACTTTGCCGCCGCCAACCGCGTGCGTTTCTTCAATGACATCCGCAACAACGACTGGGATTGCGTCATCATGTCGCACGACCAATTCGGGAAGATACCTCAGTCGCCGGAGTTGCAACAGCGCATCCTGCAGGAGGAGCTGGACACGGTGGAGGAAAACCTCGAAGTGCTGCGCTCCCGGGGAAAGGACGTGTCACGCGCCATGCTGCGGGGATTGGAGAAACGCAAGTTCAACCTGCAAGCCAAACTTGAAAAGGTGGAATATGCCATTAAGACAAGGACGGACGACGTGGCGGACTTCAAGCAGATGGGCATCGACCACCTGTTCATCGACGAGAGCCATCAGTTCAAGAACCTGACGTTCAACACCCGTCACGACCGTGTGGCGGGTCTGGGCAACTCAGAAGGAAGCCAGAAGGCGCTGAACCTGCTGTTCGCCATCCGCACCATACAGGAGCGGACTGGCCGGGACTTGGGTGCGACATTTTTGTCAGGAACCACCATTTCCAACAGCCTGACGGAACTGTACCTGCTGTTCAAGTACCTGCGTCCGAAGGCGCTGGAGAAACAGGACATCCGCTGCTTCGACGCATGGGCGGCGATATTCGCCAAGAAGACGACCGACTTCGAGTTCAACGTGACGAACAGCATCGTGCAGAAAGAGCGTTTTCGTTACTTCATCAAAGTGCCGGAGCTGGCGGCGTTCTACAACGAGATAACCGACTACCGCACGGCGGAGGACGTGGGCGTGGACCGCCCGAAGAAGAACGAGATACTGCACCACATACCGCCCACGCCCGACCAGGAGGTGTTCATCGGAAAGCTGATGCAGTTCGCCAAGTCGGGCGACGCGACCATTCTGGGCAGGCCGCCGCTGTCGGAAACGGAGGAAAAGGCGAAAATGCTCATTGCCACGGACTACGCAAGGAAAATGGCGCTTGATATGCGCATGATAGACCCGGCGTATGAGGACCACCCCGACAACAAGGCGAGCCATTGCGCCAAAATGATAGCGGAGTATTACCGCAGGTATGACGCGCACAAAGGGACACAGTTCGTATTTTCGGATTTGGGTACGTACCAGCCCGGTGGCGGCTGGAGCGTCTATACCGAAATCAAGCGCAAATTAGTGGAGGACTACGGCATACCAGCAAGCGAAATCCGCTTCATTCAGGAGTGCAAGAACGAAAAGGCACGCAAGGCGGTCATTGAGGCGATGAACAACGGGCAGGTGCGTGTGCTGTTCGGCTCTACCAGTATGCTCGGCACGGGCGTGAACGCCCAGCGAAGGGCTGTAGCTATCCATCATTTAGATTGTCCCTGGCGTCCGTCCGACCTGCAGCAGCGTGACGGAAGGGCGGTCAGAAAAGGCAACGAGATTGCCAAGCTCTATGCGGACAACAAGGTGGATGTCATCATTTATGCGGTGGAGAAGTCGCTGGATTCGTACAAGTTCAACCTGCTGCACTGCAAGCAGACGTTCATCTCGCAGCTGAAAAGCGGCGCGATGGGCGCACGAACCATCGACGAGGGGGCGATGGACGAGAAGTCGGGCATGAATTTCTCGGAATACATGGCGATACTGTCCGGCAACACGGATCTGCTCGACAAGGCAAAGCTCGAAAAGAAGATAGCCTCGCTGGAAGGTGAGCGCAAGTCGTTCAACAAGGGCAAGCGCGATTCGGAATGGAAACTGGAGGGCAAGACCAAAGAACTGGCCGACAACAAAGCAGTAATCGCCGCCATGACGGAAGATTGGGAGAAGTTCACCGCTGCTGCCAAGACCGATAGGGACGGCAACCGGCTCAACCCGATACGGATTGACGGGCTAAGCACGACCGACGAGAAGGCCATTGGCAGGAAGTTGCAGGAGATAGCCAAGAATGCCACGACGGGCGGACAGTACCTGCAAATCGGAGAACTCTATGGCTTCCCCGTCAAGGTCGTCAGCGAGCGGCTGATTTGCGACGGGCGCGAGACCATCGACAACCGCTTTGTCATCGAGGGGCACTATAAGTACAAGTACAACAACGGTCATCTGGCGATGGCGGACACCCATGCCGCCGCCGTGAACTTCCTCAATGCGTTGGAGCGCATTCCGGCCATCATCAAGCAGTACGAGGAAAAGAACGAAGTGCTGGAACGCGAGATACCGCAGTTGCGGGAGATAGCCGGCAAGACATGGAAAAAAGAGGATGAGCTGAAACTGTTGAAGTCCGACCTTGCCGCCCTTGACCGGAAGATACAGCTGGAACTGGCTCCCAAGCATGAGGAAATGCCAAGTCAGGAGCAGGAACAGGGCGTCGGTCAGGCTTTACCAAAATCGGAGAACGTGCCGAAGCCGGAGATTGCCGCCAATGACTTTATGCGTGACCATATTATCATAGGCAGGCCGGGTATTCCCGAGCATAAGGAATACCGGGGCGTGAAAATGTGACGGGAGGACGGCAAGGACGGTGATATACTGGACCTGTCGTCCGCTTTTTTCTCGCCATTGTAACCCTGTTGTCATATTAAACCGTTACCTTTGACAAATTAAACTGAAAAAGGAATATGAACAAGCGCAAGTTTTTCCGTGCAGCTTTGGGCTGCTGCCTCCTCCTGCCGCTGGCATCCTGTTCGGAGGACGAGGAAATAATCGTACCGCCCGACCCTGTGTCCTATACCACGCTGGTGTATATGGCCGCCGACAACTCGATGGACTCTGAAGTGGACTATACCATCTCGCAGCTTAGGCAGGGCGCACGGCGCAGTGCGGGCACGGCGGTAGTCTATGTGGACAGGGAAGGTGAAACGCCGCGCCTGTTCAGTATCACGCAGCAAGGCGAGGAAGTCCCGCTGAAGTCGTATGCGGAGGAGAACTCCGCCAGTCCGGAAACGCTGGCGCGGGTGATAAGCGAGGCCAAGGAGCTTGTTCCGTCCGACCGTTTCGGACTGGTGCTTTGGTCGCATTCGATGGGTTGGCTGCCAGGTGGTTACGATTCCGATCTTGTGCCGCAAGGCACGAGGGGGAATGCGGTTGACGGATTCCCGCGCACACGCTACATCGGCATCGACAACCATCCAGGGAATGACTCCTCGTCCGGCGTGATGGAAATCGATGCATTGGCTGATGCTCTCCCCGATAATGTGGCGGAATATATCTGGTTTGATGTATGCCTGATGGGGTGTATAGAAGGGCTGTATGAAATGCGCAACAAGGCGGACTATCTGATAGCTTCACCCACCGAGGTACTTGCGGAAGCCGACTATGACGCTTCGGGCATCCCTTATGCGAAGGTGCTTCCGTACCTGTTTGGCGGCGTGGAGGACTTGGAACAGGCCTGCGTCGCCTATTACGGCCACTACAACAGTATGGGGCACGACATACTGCGCTCGGCCACAATCGCGCTGGTGGATGCCGCCGAACTTGGCGGACTTTTCACTGCCACCCGGAACGTCCTGCAAGGCAGGTTGCACGACATGGAGGCTTTGGATACGTCTGTCTTGCAGGCGTATCACACGGACAACGTGCCCAATGTGTTTTTCGACATGGGCGATATAGTCCACACCGTTGCGGGAGGGCGGACGGACGAGTTCAACGCGCAGTTGCGCCGCACCGTCGTTTACAAGGCGGCCACGCCGCAGTTCATCAACAAGTTATCCATCAGTCAGGAACATTTCAGCGGACTGAGCATGTACGTACCTTTAAGCAAGTGGAAAGGAAACTACGAATACGATTACTATTTCAATAATTTGGAATGGGCAGGAATTTATGAATGACGGAACTGGACATGATAGTCAAAGCGGCATGTTCTGGATGACGCACGAAAGGATGGCGGACACATATCCAGTCTCACACAGTTTCAGACGTACTTCCTTTGTCATCACGCACACTTTTTTCCTGACGGTGGCTTCCGTAAATCCGTACATGTCAGCCACCTCTTTGGCTGTATATCCATTCTTCATACTGACGAAGACCTTTTTGTCCAGTTCACCGAACCTTTCAAGCACTTCATCGGTAATCGTATGGATGGCTTCCACATCCAGTTTGGAGAATACCGTCGGGTTATTATCCGCGATGTTCACCACCATGCGCCATATTTCCTCGTCGTCCAACGACACAATGTTATGGCAACTCTCCACCATCCGGTAGAAATCCAATATGCGTTTGGCTATGACGGCATAAAGCAAACCTTTTATTGTATGCCGTTTTTCGTCATGGTTCCCGATGATTTTCCCCGCATTGTCCCATACGTACATCCACAGGTTTTGTGACAGTTCGGATGCGGCCTCCTTACTGCCCGTCCGCGAATAGAATAGCCCGAAAGCCCACTTCGCATACTTGCCGTAAAGACGTGTGAATGCTGCCGTATCCATGTTTTCCGCAATGGCAGAAAGCAGTTGGAAATCATCTTCTTCCTTATCTTGTCCTAAAGCCGAAACATCCATAATATTTATATTTTTGGACGATGCAAAATTAGCCATACAGTGTGACACTCGTGTTACGTGCCAGTAACATTTATAATAAAAGGTAAAATTCATAGGGAAAGACCTAAAAAGTATCGCATTAAGCCTTTTCAACGCAAAATCGGGTAACACTCGCCCCGTCCGCTACGAATTACATATAGGAAGCAATCCTTTAATGATATAAGAAGTTGATATTTCATTAAACGACCCTTTTACAATTATGCGTTACAACAAAGAAAAAGCACTGGTCCGGGGCAAGAAAAAAGACAAGGCATTTGTCCGCATCTTCGGCGGAATATTTGTGCTGGTGGGCATCATCCTGTTTACCGTCTGTATCTTCATCTATACCAGCGGTCACACATTCAAAGCAGAAGCTACACCTGTGCAGGCTGTTATCCTGGCCATGCGTGGGGCAAATCACGAATCGCTGGGCACACCGGTGGTGGAATACACAGTCGGCGGAAAGACCTATACTTCCACGCTCAATCTGTCTTCATCGTCCATGCATCCGGGCAAGCAGATTACAGTCTATTACCGCAATGGCAATCCCCAAGAGGTGCGTTATCTGGATGATAACAATTGGATAATCGGCCTATTGATGGCCATGGCGTTCGTGTTTGCCGGTATGGGACTGGCTTTTATTCTGGTAAGGCGGAAACACCGGCAGAAAATAGCCCGCCTGCTTGCTACCGGCGATACAGTGGAGGCGGAGATAACAGGCATCCGTGAAGATGACAACCAAAGCATGAACGGACGGCATCCCATCATCGTGAGTTGCCGTTATGTGGCATCCGACGGGCGTATATACCTGTTTCACAGCGGTTCTTTCTGGTATGAGAGTTACGAGATAGATCCCCAAAGGAAGGTGCGTGTCTATGTTGACCGCAATAATCCTTCCAATTATTATGTGGATGTTGACAGTGTGGTGGGATGAGAACGGGAAGACGTGTTTAAGGCAAATTATCCTTGGCAACCAGCATCAGTTCGCCCGCTTTCTTCATCAGCGTTTCTTCGGATACATCCGCTCCTTCCATAAAGATAACCAAGAGATGGTCGCCCACCAAAGCAAAAACGTTCAGCACACGCCGTCCTCCTGCCTCTGCGCAGGCTAAGGTGTAGTAGGTAATCCATCTCTTGTCTTTCAGCGTCAGCTCCAGGTAGTCCTGCGTTTCATAGATGTCAGGGTGCTCCCGGAACAGGTGGTCCTTGTAACGCATCAGCCTGCCCAGCAACGAAGCCATGGCAAAGGGCGTGGCCTGGTTGAGGGGTGTGCTGCGTGCTGATGTCAGTCTGAATCCTTGTATTCCGACGGAGGCATACAACACTCCGAAACGTTCCACGCCGCCGGCTATCCGTGTCACTGCATCCGTAGCAAGGGTGTCTCTGTCGGACACTGCTTCTATAGTTGCGTAGTAGAACATTGTTGTCTTGTCTACCCTCAAGGTATCCGGATTCACGCCCGACGCTTTCAGGCGGATTTCTGCGGCAGCTGTCGCGCAGGCACCTCCCAAGGTGAGCAGCGGCCAATATCCTCCGCCCTCTATCTGCATCGTGTCTTTCAATACCGGGGAAAGGATGCAAAGGCCCGTGCGTGGCGCAAACCCTTTCAACAGCTTTTGCAGCTTTGGTTTCAGGTCGGCGTTCATGTCGTAGATGAACTCATCCAGCCTGTCGCGATAGCTTTCTGGAATCATCAGCATGCTGGTCGTCCTTGTGTGTGTCAATCCCTGTGTGCCCCACACCACAAACATGGGACGTTTGCATTTGTCGGTAAAGCGCCAGGAAGACGTCCAGTCTTCATATCCGTCCTCGTCGGTATAACTCCATCTGTTATTTCCGGGGAGGTATTCGTGCAATTCCGTGGCATAAGCATTGTAGTAGCTGAAACCGGGCGGGAGGTTCAGATCGGAAACCAGCACGTAAGCCTCAAACCTGTTGTATATTATGTAGCCGAATGCTGTTACTAAGACCATGACAAAAGCAACGATAGCCGATGGAAGCCACCTCCATTTGCGACGGCTACGGAACACCCGTTGCCCCCTCTCCTGGTGTCTGAGCATCGCTTCGCCAATGTTTCCCACGTTTGTGCCCTGCCTCTTTAGTTTTTCCAAGCTGTTGACAAACGTCTTGTCCTCCTCATAGAATTGGCGGACAAGGAGGTGCGTATATAAGTAGAACTTGTACGGATGGTCGCGGTCCACGAAAACGGGCACGCGGCTTCCCACCTCAATCAGTCCCAACAGCCCCGCCTGCGAGCCGTTGAGCTGTTCCTTAACCTTCCATTTCCGACCGCCGGGCAGGGTGAATTCATAGACTGCCACGAAAGCCTCTCCGCCTTCCTCGACATCTATCTCTTTCTGGATGGCCGTGACGACGGCTTCGGCCTGGATGCCATGCCCTATCAGCTTCCGCTTCTCCCTCAGGATGCCCAGCAGGGAATAGGCGATGTAGCCTGTCACCACCAGACAGATTATACCCGCCCAGCAACTCCCGATGCCTTGGAAGCCATGCAGGAAAAGATTTACTATTCCCGACCCGCTGAACACTCCGGCAAGCAGCAATCCACCCGCTATGGCAACCAGCCACCAGCACAATTCCCGCTTTAAGATTCGCCGGTACGCCTCTTTCCGTATGTCTGTATCGTTCCTCATACCGCTATCAGTTATTTGGGGAGCGAATGTAACGAATGGATGTTTCGTTTCGGTTACGAATCTGTGTAATTGTTGGAAGCCCTGCGAAAGCGGACGTTCGGGAAGAAAATTTCCCTGTTTAATGTTTCTTAACGCAAAATTGGGTAACACTCGCCCTGTCCGCTACGAATTACATATAGAGGGGTAATCCTTCTTGAAAGTAAAATGACTGATAAAATAAAGTATAAACAATAAAAACCAGACAGACCATGCCAACGTCAGACGACAACCGCCGCAGCGTTTCAGGCAAAAAGGAACGCAAACTTTGGGAACGGATGAACAAACTCTACCGTAAATATATGGACGGTAAAGCTACGGACGAAGAAAAAGAAACCGTTGATGAACTCTCCGACATCATCATGACAACCATCAAGCCCTGCGCCGAAAAGGAACTCACTTCTGAAGAACAAGAAGAATGGAGTGAAAAGACCTTTCAGGCGATTGCAGGACGATTGGGGATAAATCAAGATGAGGAGCGTCCGCAAAAATCTTTCCCGATACGCGCTGTTGTCCGCCGCAACCTGCTCCGCTATGCAGGTATAGCCGCTTGCATAGCCTTAGTGTTCGGCCTCTCTTACCTGCAATGGTGGAAAGGCGACACACAGAAGTGCATTGCGTCCGGAGACGGCAATGCCGAATGGAGGTACGACAGGGACACCACGGTGCTTTTGCCGGACGGTACGGAGGTCTATCTGAAAGGCGGCAGCCGTCTGGCTCTGGCGGAAGACTTCGGAAAACAGCGGCGCACGGTCTCTTTGCGCGGGCAGGCGTTTTTTGATGTGGCGACGGATTCCACGCGCCGGTTCGTTGTTAGGACGGACGGCATTGAGGCGGTGGTGCACGGCACATCGTTCAGCGTCATGGCTTATCCTGAAACGGACATCCGTCAGGTGACGGTGTGCAGCGGATGCGTGGAGGTGACCAATGAAAAGAGAGCGGTCACCTACGGCAAATACAGCCGTGGCGGACAGGTGACCTACCATCTCGCCGACGGAAGCGCAAGCGTGGCGCAGGTGGATGCCGACGAGGCCACCGAATGGATGCGCGGAGAGTTCACCCTCGATGCTTCCACGGTGGACGATTTCAAGTTGAAAGTGTTGCAGTCATTCGGCAAGACGCTTGTCATCGAGGATGATGCCATCCCTTCCGATGCTGAAATCACGTTCTCGTTCCGTCATGCCAGCCCTACGCTTGACAACGTGATGCGTGGCGTATGCTCGGTCTATGCCGCGACGTATAGAATATCCGGTAGTCGGGTCATTGTTGCCCCGGCGAACAACATAAATCAAGAGTGAAGAATGAAGGACGAAGAGTGAAGGAACACGTGCCTTTCCGCTAAGCGCTTGGTGGCAGGCCGTCGGGGGCTTTGACTCTTTACCTTTACCTCTTCACTTAAAGCGCAGCCATTTTGTGATTGGGCGGACGGTAAGGTGCTGTCCGCAAGCCTGAAAATTCCCCCGCAAGGAGGAACGGCCATCCTTATGCCCTTTTGCGAACGGCTGTGAGACAATGTAATTCATTGAACATTAACAAATAACCAATTAAAAGACAAAAAGAAAATGAGAAAGTGGAGTTTATACTCTAAGATGCAAATGGCAGTTGTTCTGCTCGCCGGTGCGCTTGCCGGAACACCCGTTTGCCCTGCTGCGGCTCATGTCAGCCTTGTGGCACAGTCGGCAGGCCCGCACGAAAGCAACTATCCGTCAGAGACGATGGACAAACGCCTGAACCGTATCATCGGCAAATACCGGGTAGACATCGGTTACGATGCCGCACAGATGGCAAGGATCAGTGCCGCGCCGCTGCGCAGTTCCTCCCTTGAAAAGGACTTGGAGGCCAGCCTTTCGGGTACGGCCTACTCTTACAAGAAAACGGGAGAACGCACGTATGCCGTTTATAAGGCAGGAAACACGGCCTCGGCTTCTGGACAGCAGCCCCGCACGGGCAGTGGAAGCCTGACTGGTACGGTGGTTGATAAGGACGGTTTCCCCATCGTGGGCGCTACGGTGCGCATCATGGAGCTATCGGGCAAAGGGGCGGCTACCGACCTACGGGGAGATTTTACCGTATCAAACCTGCCGGCACGAAGCTACACCATCGAAGTGTCCTGCATCTCCTATCAGACCATGCGCGTGAGCAATGTGAAAATCAATTCCGGGAAAAGCACTCCGCTGGATGTGATTTTGCAGGAGGCAAGCGAGATGTTGGGCGAAGTGGTGGTGACAGCCACCTACAACAAGGCCAGCGCCAACGCCCTCTATGCCAAGCAGAAGAACATGGCGGCGATGAGCGACGGCATCAGTGCCGACCTGATGAAGAAGACATCGGACAACAACATGGCGCAGGTATTGGGCCGTGTGGCAGGTGTCACCATCGAGGGCGGAAAGTATGTAACCGTGCGAGGCATGGGCGAACGCTACAACAACGTGCAGCTCAACGGCGCGTCGCTGCCTTCCACGGAGCCTAACCGCCGTAACTTCTCGTTCGATGTCATCCCAAGCGTGTTGGTGGACAACGTGACCATCGCCAAGACCTTCACTCCCGACATGCCGGGCGAGTTCACGGGCGGTCTTGTCGAGGTGAACACCCTTTCCATTCCCAACAAGAAGTTCCTCGACCTTAGCATCGGTACGGGCATGAACACTCTAAGTACGGGCAAGGATTTCCTTAGCTCCAAGCGTTACGGCGCGGACTGGCTTTTCGGCGAGATAAACGACCGTAAATGGTACACGGGGCGCAGTGCCGATGCCACGCAAGCCAACCTTGCCAACGTCACAGCAAAAAACAGTTACGGGTTGCGCCGTTATACTGCCGCTCCCGTGCAGAACTACAGCGTCACTGCCGGACTGCCCATCGAACTTTTCAACGGTCACCGTCTCGGCATCGTGGCCGCGCTGACCTACCGCAACGAGCAGACCACCGAGGAAATCAAGGAAGGCAAGATGATTACCCGCGACAGCATCTACCGTCCCAGCCACCGTTACCGTTTCGTAACGGCTGCCGGAGCCGTCGCCAATATCGGCTGGGAGACCGACAACCACAAAATCACTTGGCGCAACCTTTACAACAGCCGCTTCACCCACACGGCTTCCGAGAGATATATTTACAAATATTATAATGAGCGCGACGACTACGAGCAATACAGTGTGCCGTTGGTGAGCCATCTTTTCCAGACCCAGCTCGACGGTGAGCACAAGCTGTTCAACCAGAATCTCATTTTCACTTGGAACGCCTCATACAACAAGATAGACCGTACCAATCCCGATGACCGTCTCGCCAGAGGTGAACTGAAGGGAACGGATGATAACGGAAACGACATGATAGATTGGAACTTGGCTACGATGAACAGCAACCCTTATACGATAGACGATAGTCACGCCATGTACAGCCAACTTTCCGAAAACAAGAAGAACATCGGGGCAAACCTTGAATATCCTTTCGCGGTAATGGGAAACCAGCAGAAAATCAAGGCCGGATATATGGGTACGTTCCGTCGTGCCAGCTTCGAGCAGCAATACCTGAAAGCACAAGGGTCTGTTCCATTGGCTGATGCCAATTATGGCATGGCGATAGAAGATTATTTCAGTCCTTCCAATTTCGGAGAAGGCAAATACCTTAATTATGTGGTATCTGGTTTGCAAGCCAACCGTGCAGACTTCTATGAAGGCAAACAGGATATCCACGCCGCTTATCTGATGGGTGAGTTTACTTTCTTCCGCAAGCTCCACCTTATCGGAGGCGTGCGCATGGAGAATGCCGATACAGAAGTGCTTTCCATTCTTCGGGACGCAGAAGGCAATCAGAAAGACAGTACGGTGGTGCAGAAAAAGACAGACTGGCTTCCGGCTGCTGCCCTTACCTACAACATCATGGACAATCTGAATGTGCGCTTCGCTTACAGCAAGACCATCGCCAGACCGGATTTCCGCGAGCTTTCGCGCACTTCTTACTACAATGTGGACGACCGCGTATATGTATTCAATACCAAGCCCCTCAAGCAATCAAGTTCCGACAACTTCGACCTACGCTTTGAGTGGTATCCGCAGGCGGGCGAAGTGGTGTCGCTCAGCGGGTTCATCAAGAAGTTCAAGAACCCGGTGGAAATGATTACCCAAATGGCGGTTTCCCAGCAGCAGTTCAACATGTATAGTGTCAACCTTGACGAGGCTATGGTGAAGGGCATCGAGTTCAATGTGCGCAAATCGTTGGGTTTCCTCGCCCCTGCCAGCTTCCTCAAAGACCTGTACCTAAGCGGCAACTTCAGCTACATCACCGGCGACGTGAATTACACCGCCATCCGCAACGACGAGAACAAGCGCAAGCGTCCGCTCATGGGTCTTGCTCCTTACACTGTCAACGCCGGACTCACCTATCAGGGCAAAGTTCTCGGTGCCGCCCTCAACTACGGGCGCAAGGGGCGCACACTGGTTATGTCCGGCGACTATGAGAAATACGACCAGTATGAAAATCCGCGCAACGTGCTCGACCTTCAGATCTCGGCCCGTTTCCTTGACGAGAAATTGGAAGTGAAGTTCAACGCCAGTGACCTGCTCAACGAGGACATTATTGTTTACCGAAATTGCGCATACGGCATAGATTATGAAAACAATACCGAACCGGACGGGGCATATACCGACCGCACGGCATTGGGCATGAACTACAATCCGGGCGATTGGGTGATGAGCCGCATCAAAAAAGGCGTAAACCTGTCGCTGTCGGTTGGGTATAAATTCTAATAAGAAATAAAACTCAAATAGATAACGGAGACGATGGAAAGGAAAGCCGACCAAAACCAATCAAGTAATAAGATAGTGGCTATGGGCATCCGGCGTTGCACATATACTTGTCATACGGACAAGTTGCATCCGTCATTTGCTTCTGATATAGACACAAATAATGTATGCAGTGGTTTACGGTCCTGCTTCTTTGACGGAGTTTACAGAATTTATAATTATAAATTTTTTAACTGTATGAAAACAACTTGTTTTTCTACCATTTTTTTTAAGAAGAAAATGGAAAAAATAATAAAACTCTTTCTTGCTTTTGTTTCATGCATATGCATATTCACAAGTTGCGATACCGAAGGCGATGAAGTCGAAACAGGATTTTACCAGTATTCTTTTTCGTTTTTTTATCCTGAAGAGGCAAATAGTGAATATGAATTTACATTTAACGGAATAGAAGGCAGAAGTGGTGTTGTTTCACGTAGTGAGCCGGATGGACTGTTGGAAATCACAGAGGTTGGCAGTGGAAAGTCCGTATTTTCCAAACAAATATCTTTGGCGGAACAAGGTTCGAATATTCAGTTCATAAAACTTGGAGAAACGATAGACATTTATAGTGAGGAAAGATACGTTTCTTTTACTCCAACCGTCATTTATTCGGGCGATGCATCCCAATATTCCTTGTGGTTCAATGAACAGGAACTACAAAATGGAATCTTGAATTATCTGTCGGTTGAGAATCTTACAGGCAACCTGCAAATAAGAAAAGTAAATGAAGCATCTCCGGTCTTTTCACAAGAAATGACGATAGAAGCCAATTCTTTCATCAATTTAATGCAAATTTCCGATATGGAATTTCTGAATGTTCCAGAAGATACAGAACCAGAACCTACAGACAATCATAAATGTAAAGTCAGACTGTATTACCCTTCAGGCGTTCTTGATGCAGAAGAAATAAGAGTAGATTTTTATGCCTTCGATGAATATATGTGGGATTGGGCTTCAGAACTTCCACTTGCAGGTAGCGTTACGATAAAGCAAGGTGAGATATCCGATTATGTAGAATTTACGTATTCCGAAGATGGAAGTGAATATATTTCCTATATGTACAGTATAACCAATACTGCGACAGACCAAAAATATGTAGACTATATGACGGACTATATTTATTTTGGAGGAAGTAACATTCCCGCTCCAGATGGATGTAATGCAACTTTCAAAAAAGTAACTTACCAAATGTTAGAAGGCGGTCGAGACTTTTCTGTTCTTGAAGGTTTGACTACGAGATGGTAACCGAAGCCCCTCCGGCGACAGGCATTAACGGCGCAGAGCGTCGGAGGAGCTTTTCCTCTTTCCTTGAAACGACCGTGAAACCAGTCCGGCCAATGGCAGGAGCACCGGTCCGACCCGATGGCAAGAAGACGCAACCGCATGGCATACGTGCCACCCCGCCCCTATGCCACACGGCTGCAAACCGTGCCGGGCAAGACCCGCAACCACGCCGGAAGGCGGAAACGGGGCAAGGAAACGGAAACATAAAAAACCAATAACAACAAATTAAAAATTCATGATTATGAGACTCAGAAACATTTTCAGCAAGCCGGGCGGAACGCTTCCGACGGCTGCAATCAGCGCGCTGTGCGTGGTGTTCATCCTGCTGGCCTCGGCGATGACGGCCTCCGGCGAGACGAAAGACAAGGTTCCGGCAGGCCGCCGCACGGTGGTGACCGCCGCAGGGGCCACCTTCCCCCTGCCGTTCTACAACGAGGCGTTCAAGGCGTACTGGCAACGGAACAGCGTACCCGTCACCTACGCGGGCATCGGCTCCGGCAAGGGGCTGGAGAGCCTGCGCGACCTGCAGACGGACTTCATCGGCATCGATGTGCCGCCCACCCGCGAGCAGCTCGACAGCCTGCCCGCACAGGCTCTTGTAGTGCCGATGTGCGTCGGTGCGGTGGAGATAGCCTACAACCTTGAGGGCGTGGACAACCTGCGGCTGACGGGCGAACTCATCGCCGACATCTACCTCGGCGAGCTGACGCGCTGGAACGACCCGCGCATCGCCGCCGTGAACCCCGGCAGGCAACTGCCCGACAAGGAAATCTACCCCATCTTCCGTTTGGACGGCAGCGGCACGACCTACGCCTTCACCCACTACCTGAGCCAGACGAGCGCGGAGTGGAAGGCGGCTGTGGGCACGGGTATGCACCCACAGTTCCCCCACGGCGTGGCCGCCACGGGCACACCCGGCATCGCCACGCTCATCGAGAAAATCCCCGGCGCGATAGGCTACGCCTCGTCGGGCTATTCGGTTGCCTACAGCCTGCAACGCGCCGAAATACGGAATGCGGCGGGCAACTTCACGCTCCCCACGGCGGAGAGCATCGCCGCAGCCGCCCGCGAAGCGTCGGCCACCGACATCATGATCACCAACAGCACGGCTCCGGAAGCGTACCCCATCAGCTGCTTCTCGTGGGTGATGCTCTACAAGGAGCAGGACTATGCCGGGCGCAGCCGGGGTGAGGCGGAAGCCACGGTGTGCGTGCTCCGTTGGCTGGCGGGTCCCGAAGCGCAGGCCATCGCCTCGCGACTGAACTACGCGCCCCTGCCCACCAAGGTGGCGGCCAAGGCTCTGGAGACATTAGACAAGGTGACGTACAAGGGAAAGGAAATCAAGTAAGACGTGATGGTACAGTACAACGGAATCACGCTCTTCAGGGACGATGACGGAACCCCCTCGCGGATCGACATCGACCTGCACGTGCATGGCAGGGAGCTTAACGCCTTCCTGCGGTCACACGGACTGGACACGAAGGAGCAGGGCGACATGGCGCGTTCGGTGACGGCGCACACGCTGTGCCCCGCCTTCGACGACGCGGACCGCGGCGACGTTCGCTACCTGCCCGAAGTGCGCCGCCGTCTGTCCGAAGAAACGGGAAAAGTTTATTCCATGCGCTTCACACGTCCCACGAACATAAGGGAAAAGGAGTTCACACCCTTGCTGTTGCATCGCATAACCCGTGCATTGCGCCCCCTGCCACGCCGCAGGGAAGCCACACCCGATGCGTTCATCCGTTTCTGCGGCAAGGACACGTTCTGGACGCGGTTCAGGATGCAGGGCGTGCCGCACGTCACGTGGTGTGTGTTCTACACCGTGCACGACGGAGGCGTGGCGCTGGTGCGCCACCTCACCGCCGCCGTGGAGGAAGACGACATCTGAGGACAGCCACGGCACACACGGAAGCAAGCCCGGCATATAAGATACCGCCCGGCAGCCGCCAACACACGACTGCCGGGATTTTTTTGCCCTGACAGACAACATACAATGGAAAAGAAAGAAAGGAAACTGCAATACAGAATATTGGCGGGATACTTTGCCCTGCTGGCCGTCGCCGGAGGGCTGACCGCCATCATGCTCTACGAGCGCGCACGGATAAGTGAAATAAAGGCGGGCACGGAGGACATACGCCGTGTGCGCCGCGACATGGATGCCGCCCGCGACCGCATCGTCCGGCTCTCCCTGCTGGGCGAGGGCACCATCGGCTGGCG
>ERZ779865.265-NODE-265-length-48185-cov-4.441367_pt1 | contig 48185 bp, 75 predicted proteins | sample MGYA00433088_ERZ779865 | MGnify/ENA primary metagenome ERZ779865 (study PRJEB29588, sample SAMEA2151703) | human gut metagenome | biome: human gut; feature: human-associated habitat; material: faeces | place: Denmark | collected 2008/2010 ... | reverse complement strand
CCGAAGAATGAAAGGAGTTCGAAGCATGGCAGAAGGAAGTTATATTCCATTAACGAACGAAGCCCTGGAAGATTTCAAAGAATATCTAAAAAAATCCGTGGCTTATGCAGAATACCGTTCTGGATCCACCTGGTACAAAATCCCGATCTACAAGGTCGAAACGCTACCGGACGGCCGCGCGGCTATTTTTGTTATGTTCGACCATACCGCCCCGAATCAGATTACCGGAATCCGATTCTATCACAGAAACGGATTCATTTTCGCCGGCGGAAACGAAAATCTTAACAAAGAGGATTTTGAAGAAGGCGTCCTTTATCGTTATACGATTAAACTTGTCCAGTCTTCGGGCAAATAGGAAGGAGTGAAGGAACATGTATATACCGGTATTCTGGCAAGATCGAATTGTTGAACACCCTAGAAGGGTTCGTGTAACAGATCTTGGAAATGGAATCAAAGAGTGGGCGCCGGATCCTGGCGAAATCAGCCAGAAGGGAACCCAGCAGTCTTCAACGAATTTCGGAAATATGGATTTCGGAAACGTGGAAAACGCACTTCTGGGCGCTTATTTGGCTATGAATGTTCGCCTGGCGCACAACTACATTGACGACTTGCGCGGCCAGATCATCACGTCCACTTTGAAGAATACGCTTAAATTTCCGGCGACAAATGCAGAAGCGACAATTCCACTTCCGCAGATGGTGAATAACACTGAATATCAGGTCGAAGCGGAAATTGTAGAAGCGGACGGCCCGGTCGAACACGTCGAAGTGTACGGAAAGGCCCTGAACGCTTTCAAGGCTTCCTATCTTGGAAGCGCGAAAAATGTAACTATTAAATTTCATGTGAAAGGCGGATTGTACTAATGGCAAATGTGATTATTAAATCAGACGAAAGAAGACACCAGGAAGCGGCTATTCTTAGCCAGTTCGGCGGCGGTTGCGAAAGAAATTCCGATCGTGAAAACCGTGAGTATGCCGAAGAAATCAACGCGCGCATGAAAGAAGTAAAAAGAGAGGTAGGTATTCGATGATTAAAATTGTTGAAGCTAACGAAGGACAGAAGATTTCCTATTCTGTCAATAAAAACTGGCTTAATATCGGCGATCAGATCATGTTGAACCTGAAAAGCCGCGAAGCAGACTACGACGTCCATATCGACATTACTTCGGACGAATTCGGGGCGCTGGGAACCGGATCGGGGCTTTACTACGTGGCCCAGGTGGATATTCCGGCCAGACAGTACACCGAAACCGAAGTCGAAAATCCGGACTACAACGAAGAAGAACCTTATTCTTCAAAAACTACTATCAAACGCGAAGCCGTTCCGTTCTCTATCGACAACGTGACATTAACGCTTTTCGCGCTGAAAGAAGGTGTAATTTATGAATAGTTATCAGTTTGACAGCTTAAAATTCGCGACGGAAGGCCTTACTGGCTACGGTTCTACTGTTATCATGGATAACGCGAACCTTCCGTCCTTTATGAAGCCTATTAACCAGATCACAAACGCCCAGCTTTTTGCCGGCGGAAGTTCAAAAGTCGCCGAAGCGTTCAATGTTGACGGCGTGTTATACAAGCGATTCTTCATTTCGAATTTCTTAAACACAATCGTAAACGGACGTGCTTATTCATGGCCTGGCGTAGATCCGCGCGCTTCAATCAACTTTGACGATTCTGTCAAGGCTTGTAATGCGAAGGGAACTGGATTCCACCTGATGAGTATTCCGGAACGCGCGGTCATTAACCACTTGATCTATAAATCCGGATTTGTTCCGCGTGGAAATACACAGTATGGCAAGAATCACGCCTATACATACGAAACCGGCGAAACAACCGCAACGGAAAGCGACGGTTCCGGCGGCACAAGAACAACCAGAACAGCGACCGGATCAGGCCCGGCGACATGGTTCCACGACGGAACACGCCAGGGAATCGCGGACTGGGTTGGAAATTGCTGGAAGTGGTGTTCTGGTATGCGTGTTAAGAACGGCGAAATTCAGATCTTCGCCGGCAACCTTGCCGCGAAACAGGTATCACACGCCGACGCGTCCACATTCTGGAAGGCTATCAAGCTGGACGGATCACTTGTTGAACCTGGAACAGCCGGAACTTTGAAATATACAAAGGATTTCAAAATTGCAACAGATACTGGCGCCGCTGGATCAACTTATTCACCAAACTTCGGAAATATTGCGGCCGGAACGGGCGTCACAACTATTCCGGAGATCTTAAAGGAATTATTCCTTGCACCGGTTACGGGCGTAACTCACACCGGCGGATTCTGGATCAACAACGAAGGTGAACGCTTGCCGATCGTGGGTGGCAGTTTCAACAACACTTCGCTCGCTGGCCCTTCCGCGTTGAACTTGTTCCACGTACGTTCGAGCGTCTGGACGTACCTCGGCTTTTTCTCCGCTTATATGGAATTGTGATCTGTAATCTGACAGACCGTGTTCTGTTTGGGGCTACGGTAGTAGCCCCTTTATTTTAGACAGAAAGGAAAAATTCCAGGAGTGGGACAACAAAGATTTTATCATAAGGCGAACGTGGATCCAGAAACAAACGAAGGGAAGGATCAACGAAGCGGCCTTATCATTTTGCAGAAAACGAAAGATCTTATGAAATATCTTTATACTACGTGGACGAAATATCCACGTAGCGAAAAACTGGGCTTCGTAACAGATTACAAGAAATGTCTATTCGGATTTTTAGAATACATTATCGCGGCACAAAAGAAGTATTTCAAGAAAACGACACTTCAAGACGCGGATATTCAACTTGAAGAATTAAGGCTATTCAACGATCTTTCTTATGACTTACGGTTCATCGACGAAAAGCGTTACAAACTGATTTCAGAAAAGTTATGTGAAATAGGCCGGCTTCTCGGCGGCTGGATCAATTCACAAAAAGAATCAGCTAAAAGCGGAAAGTAATTTCCGCGGTGGGGATAGGTCAAATAACGCTTGCCGATCGTGGGTGGCAGTTACAACAACACTTCGAACGCTGGCCCTTCCGCGTTGAACTTGAACAACGAACGTTCGAACGTCAGGACGAACCACGGCTTTTTCTCCGCTTACCCTTTTAGCCAGAAGGGAGCGTTCAAGGACGCTTCACAGTGCAAGAAAGGGAAAGGGATCTATCTCCGTTCCGGGTGTTATATCCGGAAATATTAACGTTGCTATCAAGTTAGTTAGTACCGGTACGAAGACCGGGAAGGGTTTCACGGGTAGCGCCGCGCCTACGGCCGAAAACCTGGGCGCATATTCCAAAGAAAGGAATTTTGTCAATGAAGACCTTTGATGTAAAGCATAGCGATATTGTCAATTTTGAAAATATTCTTGAAGCTGACAAAAACGCTTCGCAATGTAAGCACTACCGCGACGAAAATTTGAAGTTTTCGGCACATAGGGAAGAAGGGATCATTGATTTACTTAATCGACTTACTTATTATCCGGTTTTTGACGAAGAAGGGAACCAGATTCCCGGAAAAACAGAATCTTCATACAAAGTCGGACGATACCGGAAGAAACAGATTTACGAACCGAAGCCGCGAATTATTATGGCGCTGGAATATCCGGATCGCGTTGTTCAATGGGCCTATTACCAGATCTTAAACCCGTTATTCGATAAGCAGTTTATAACGCACAGTTACGGTTGTAGACAAGGGAAAGGCACAACAAAAGCGCGCGATCAGCTTCAACGCTGGCTTCGAAAAGTGAATCGAAGTGGAAAAACCTGGTACGTGTTAAAGCTTGACATTTCAAAATATTTCTATCGCGTGGATCACACGGTTTTGATGGATATATTATCACGAAAAATCAAGGACGAAGAAATTCTTCGCGACCTTTACAAACTGATAAATTGTGAAAATACGGCGTTCGGCCTTCCGGCTGGCGTGCAACCGGAACTTTGCAACGAAGAAGACTGGCTTTTTGATCGCGGTATGCCAATCGGAAACCTTACAAGCCAGATGTTCGCGAATATCTATCTAAACGAATTAGATCAATACTGTAAACACGAACTTGGAATCCATCTGTTTATTCGATACGTGGACGACATTATTATCTTGTGGCCGGATAAAGAGGAATTGAAGGGAATCCTGGATAATATAAAAAACTTCCTGGAAGAACGCCTTCACCTGGAACTAAATAATAAAACCAGTATTCGCCCGGCGTGGCTTCCGGTCACGTTCGTAGGGGCGCAGATTTCACCGAAATTTATCCGAATGAGGAAAAGCACGCGAAAGCGTATGTTCCGCCGGATAAAGTTCATTAAAAAGCTTTTTGAAACTTGCGAAATAGGTTTTCAAAAACTTAATAACACAATGCAAAGCTATTTCGGCCTGATCCAGCATTTCACGGCCGGAAATCTTTTAAGAAAAATCATTGACGAATTTTCTTTTCGTATTCGCAACAATTCATAGTCGGGAATTATCCCGGCTATTTTTAATTGTCTATTTTCAGGGAAAGGGGGTTCGCCGATGGAAGCAGAATTTGAAAGAGAAGTTCTCGATCGCCTTATCAAGATCGAAGAAAAGCTTGACGGCTACAACAACGCAAAGGTGAAAACATACGAGAACGAGAAAGCGATTCTTCGGATCCAGAACGATCTTGAAGATGTAACAACAAAGGTTGACAGCCTGGAAGAATCGAACAAATGGCTTTTCCGAACAGTCGTCGCGGCAATCATCACAGCGGCGGTCGGGATTTTATTCACGTTAATTCGATCAGGCGTCGGAATGTAAGAAAGGAGCAAAGAAGACTATGTTTAAGAATTCAGTTTTGAAAGCGTCAGTAAACACAAAGGAATGGGCAAAGAAAGCGGCTATTCGCGCCGTTAAAACAATGGCACAGACAGCCGTTGCGGTGATCGGCACAAGCACCGTTGTAGCCGCCGTAGACTGGAAGATCGTCGTATCTTCCGCCGTAGTTTCTGGCGTTGTAAGCATTTTAACAAGTGTTGCCGGTATTCCGGAAGTAGAAAGTGAGGAATAATATCATGGAAGTAAAAATGATTGACGTATCAGTTCATAATGGCGTTATTGACTGGGACAAGGTAAAGGCGTCTGGAATCGGCGGCGTGCTTATGCGTTGCGGCTATGGTTCCGACATTGAAAGCCAGGACGACAAAATGTTCAAGAGAAACGCCGACGAGTGTTCCAGACTGGGGATTCCGTTCGGCGTTTATCTGTATTCTTACGCAAAAAATACAGATATGGCAAAATCAGAAGCAGATCACGCGCTTCGTCTGGTGAAAGGCTACAAGCTTAGTTATCCGCTTTATATCGACGTTGAGGAAGCCAGCCAGTCCGGAATTGCGAAGGACGTTGTAAAAGTCTTTTGTGAAGCCGTGAAGGCCGCTGGTTACATGCCTGGCGTGTATGCTAACGAAAACTGGTGGAATAACTACCTGGTGGGCGTTGATTCATACACAAAATGGGTTGCAAAGTACGGAGTAAACAACGGACAGCCTGGAAACAAGCCGAACGTTTCAAACTTCGATATTTGGCAGTACACCAGCAAGGGATCATGTGACGGAATCGGATCTTCCGGACTTGACATGAATATTTGTTACAGAGATTTTCCGGCAGAACTGGGCGGATCAAAGCCAGCACCGGCACAGCCGAAGAAGTCCAACGAGGAAATCGCGAAGGAAGTTCTGGCCGGAGCCTGGGGAAATGGCGACGACAGAAAGAATAGACTTTCCGCCGCCGGTTATGATTACAACGCGATCCAGGCGATTGTTAATCAGAAAGCCGCACCGGCACCAGCGAAGAAATCTAACGAGGAAATCGCGAAGGAAGTTCTGGCCGGAAAATGGGGAAATAAACCACAGAGAAAGGCAAAGCTTGAAGCCGCCGGTTACAATTACGCAACCATTCAGGCACTTGTAAACAAAATGTGTTAATTGTAAATGATATAATTTACAAAATACACTTTACAGTTTAGAAAATGTGTGATACAATGGCGCAGAGGGAAGGGGTTTAAGGGGGAACAAAATTCTTTCAAAATCCACCTGGATAATCGGCTATAAAATGGCCGCCAGGCTTCCAGATTTGCCCGAATTTCGTCTTAAATAATTTTAGGCGAAGAAATACCCACGCAAGCATTAAAACCAATTTACGGGGCTTGTGTGGGTTCTTTTTTATTTCTGACATATTCTGATTTGTTCTGATAAACTCTGATTATCTCTGATTTACTCTGATTTTTGATTCACGTTGTTTTTATACAGTCCTTTTTTCTTCCAGATAAGAAATAAAATCTTCTTCCGGGATTCTGATCGCATGTGAAAAAGTTTCCACATATCTATTAAATTCATTGTGCCAGTGTTCAAAACCTTTCTGATCGTGAGACAAGAAGGCTTCACTTGCCTTGTTCCAGGCGCCTATTGTTTTATTTACAGCCGCTTCAAGGGCTTCTTTCCATTCTTCCATTGTCTTTCCTTTCTGGCGGCCGGAGCCGCCGCAAATGTCAAAGCGTTGAATCGAACTTCACAACTGTTTCTATGATCTTGATCCGGTATTTCAAGTTAGAAGCCGAAGTTGTTAAGATTTCGCGTTCGCGTTTACAAGGCACAAGCGAAATCGCATAATTCACAAGTTTTTCTTCCGCCGCCTGGAATTCTTCCTTTGCCTTGCATAATTCCGCCCACAGTCCGCAGTCTTCAACGAGTGCGCCGAAGTCGTCGATTGCTTGATCCGCGATCGAATCATCGTCGATCGCCCAGGTGTGAGAAGGAACCGTTCCGTCTTCATTTACAACACCCAGGCTTTTCACAAAAGCGGCTTCCAGTTCCTTTTCCCTGGCTTCCAGCGCTTCCAGGGCCTTCTTTGTTTCAATATACTCTTTTTGTTCTCTGTTATATTTTCTTCTCATATATTTAACCTTTCCGCCAGCGGCACCAGGTCGCCGGCTTAAAAATATTATGCTGTTAATGCCGGGGCCATTGAATACTGGCCCAACGGATAAACGGTTTCGGCGTTTCTGCATTCAGAAGCCGCCTTGATGATCCGGCACTTCTGAACCTTTTCACCGTCCGAAATGGTGATCGTCTTCGCCGTTCTGGCTGTTACGGTGTAAGTCCACACACAGTCATGATCGCAGATACTACGCATTGAATAAGTTTTTCCGATTTCAAATTTCTTCATTTTTATTTACCGCCTTTCCTTAACTTCTGATTACATTATACACTTTATAGTGTAATATGTCAATATAAAATGTAAAGAAAACAATTAAAAAATAAAATATTTATTTCAACTTGACATTATAAAGTGTAAAATGTAAAATACATATATCAATTTAAGAAAGAAGGTGTTTTCGTGGGAGTAATGACAACAGCCGAAAAGATCCGCCTGATTGTTGGACGCCGCGGCGTAACAATGGGAGAAGTCGCAGAAGGGACGGGGCAGACGCGCCAGAACTTTTCGAACAAATTAAAACGTGACGATTTCAAGGAATCGGAATTGTCACAGATTGCGGAATTCCTTAATTGCGAATTGAAGATTATTTTCGTGGATAAGGAATCCGGCGAAGAATTCTAAAATCAAATATCGAAAGGGAAATAACATGAATTTAATAGATTTAAGATATATAGATGATCTGAAAGACTTAGATCTTGACATGGTAGACATAAGCAAGCCAGCGCCGGAATTTGAGCCGAACAGACAGTTCTATTTTATGGCGAAGGCCCGTTCCTGGGTGAAGAAAAAATCCGAAGAACTGGGACGTCCCATGACCTTTTTTACTCAAACTTTCGGGTGTCCTATCGTGTGAGTAAAAAAGACATTGTAATCTTCTTATAAATTCAAGGCTTTTCCCGGAAAGGAAAACATGAAATTTATCAGTAATTCAGACTATGGAAAACCGGTTGAAACCGGAACAATATTCTACACGACATTAAACGGAATCAAGGTCACAATCCACAAAATTATTCACCTGGACGGCTGGTTCCTATCATGCGCCCAGTTTCAAATTGACGCCCAAAAGTTGAAAGCCGAATCACTTCCTGGCGCAATCGAAGAATCAAAAGAGATCTTGAAAGAATATGTGAAGAACATAAACGATTTCATAAATCGTTATACTTCCGAACGCTGGGAAATATCCAGGTATTAAGGCGGTGGGACTATGATAAAAACAATTTTAATTATTGCCGGCGTTATCATTGGCGCCCCGATTGCCATATTTATTATATTTATCGTAGCGGTTATTATTAACTTCCTTATTCAACCAGAAATGAATTCCAGTGGGTATATAAACGAGTGTGTCGGTTGCCCTGGTATGAAGAACGGAACGGAAAATTGGCCGTGTAATGAATGTGAGTACAGACCGGAAAATCGCGTCTGGGATCCTGATCTTGAATGTGAAATTTTAAAAACTTCCAGGCGCTACAAGCGGAAACAGAAGAACCAAGGATTTTAAAATTCGAAAGGGTGAAGTTATGAAGTCTCTTACAACACAACAAAAAGATAAGATTGTAAATATTGAACAATGCGATTCCGTATGGATTGATTCCGGCGGATTGAGTGTAAATATCAATACTGGACAAGTGCTGATCGGCAGATATGATTGTGAAGAAAAAAGGAAATATGTATTGAACAAAATACAAGAATTTTGTTCAGATTGTTTTACAATGCCGCAAAACGAAGAACTTGATTTTTTAAATGAAGTGAAAATGAAGTGCGATAATTGCGGCGCAGAAATGCCGATCCCACTTTCTGAAAAGAATTTGAAAGATATTACACGCACAGGCCACGGCGGAATACCGTTCGGAAAAGTTTATTGTTGGAAATGTGGAAAAGAAAAAATCGTAAGATAAGCCGCCAGAAATGGCGGCTTTTCATTTTATAGTGTAAAATGTCAATAAAATATATAATAATCACTTGACACATTACACTTTATAGTGTAATATATAAACATAAAGAACAACGAAGCGATTCGAAATGGGAATAAGCACATGAACAGAAACGAAATCTTAGAAGCATTATTATTAAAAGAAACCGGAAGAACCTTCGCCGGTGGCCCGATTTGGGACGAAATCGAAAGAGCCGCAAGCGAAGCACCAGAAGAAGGCGAACAGTGGATCACCGGCCAGGACGATCCGGTCGAAAAATGGGAATATTACGTTGACATTAAAAGAACATACGATGAAGAATTCGATCAGTGGGAAACGAATATTTCCCTGGAAGAAATCAAAATTACAGACGCAAAAACAAATAAAACTGTATATGTTCAAGTAAAAGGCGCGACACTTTAAGAAAGAAGCCGCAACCCAAACCAGGGAAGCGGCTTCTTTTTAATTCTTATTGTCCGGCCCGTGTTCACATTCCGCCAGGCGTCCGCCGCAGATCGGACACGTTTCAATCTTGCAATTCCAATGGTGCCAGCGCCCTTCCTGGGCGAAACATTCCGGACAAACCGGATTCTTCTTCCCGTGGAGCATATCGCGCGGATCACCGACTTTTATTCGTTGGTAGCGCTTGCCGGAGAAATCGAACGTCCTTGTCCGACAGCCGCACGTTGAACCGATACGGCCGCCACATTTCTGACACACTGGCAATTCCGCCGGCACGATGTAACGGAATTCATGCTTCAATCCGTTTATGAATGTGATTGACTGGACGCGGCCGTCCAGGACAACGATCTGATCGACGATCTGGTCGATAAAGTCCTTCAGGATTTCGTTGTCTAATTCCTGGGCCATGCCGACATAATCGACGAAGGATTTTGAAACGATCCTTTGAGCCACCAGGAACGCGGAAGCCTTCTTGATAAATGACATGTCGGCCAGATCATCATTCCCGGAATCGTCCAGAAGATCCGCAAGCTGGCGCTCCATGCCTTCAATTTTCTTTGCTAGTTCCTTTTTCTTTGTGGCGAATTCTTCCTTCGTCATGGAATCCGGATCGAACAGATAAACGTCCGTTAATCTGGTGACAGCATTTTTTGACTTCTCGATTTCTGACTTCAACAATTCGATCTGATCGCGGTCACTGGCGCCGTCAGAATCGCCCAGGAAGTCAACATCCGGAATATAGGTTCCATTCCCTACCTGACGAAAAGAAAGCGCCTGGAAGGTCAAATTTAAGCCTTCCGGAAGTATTCCGGCCACACCGTCGAACGTTTCACCTTTCAGAAGTTCCCTTTCCAGCTTTTCAACCGTGGTTATATTCTTAAAATTCTTCTGAACCCTGGCAAGGTTCGCAATATAATTAAATATAAAAGGCCCGATATAAGATTCATTTATCGTCCTGGAATTGTCGCAATCCAACATTCGGGAACGCTGGGCGCAACGATACATTGACGGCCGCCAGCCGTTCGCTCTGGCGCGATCCTTCGACGCGATCATATTAACGCCGCACTTGCCACAAACCAGGTGTCCGGAAAATGTGTGAACGTACTTCCTGGCGCGTAGATCGGACGTGTCGCGGCTGGATCCGTTCTGATCCATGATCTTATTGCACCGGTCAAATTGCGCCTTGTCAATGATCGCCGGGTGATTGTTTTCACGGACGATCCATTCACTTTCCGGCTTCAATGGGCCGCGCCCGGATTCGCGCAGATTATAGCGGTATGTTCCGATATAGAACGGATTCCGAATAATATCGTGGATAAGCTTCGAAGTCCACTGGCCGCCGCGCTTTGACTTGAAATTGTTGTTATTCAGGTATCGCGCTATTTTTATGCTGGATTTCCATTCTTCGTATTTGTCAAAGATAAGTTGAACGATCTTCACTTCTTCCGGATCCGGTTCAGGGAACTTTGTTTCGTTGTTCCAACGATAACCAACCGGCATACGTGCGCCGTTCCACAATCCTTGTTCGGCACGATCCAGCATGATTCCGGTTACACGTTCGGACGTCATGTTTCTTTCAAGTTCCGCAAAAATCAGAATGATTTTAAGCATAGCTTCACCGATCGCGGTTGAAGTGTCAAACTGTTCGTTCATCGAAATAAACGTGACCTTGTGATCTTTTAATTCCTGGTACATTGCCGCGAAGTCCAGAAGATTTCGGGAAACACGATCCACCTTCCACACGATCAGGTGCGAAAATTCGCCGGATCTGACGCGTGACATCATTTCTTGAAAGTGCGGACGTTCCGTGTTCTTTGCTGAATATCCGTCGTCTTCAAAAATTACATAATCTTCAAGCCCTAGAAATTTACAATATTCTTTTAATTTCTTCCGCTGGAACGGAAGACTGTCTTTATCGACCTGGTATCTGGTGGAAACGCGGACGTATAACGCCGCCTTTTTCTTCGTCCAGATTTTCAGGTGTTTTTTCGCTTTGGCGTATGCCATAAATAGCCCCTTTCCCCAGGCACCGAAAAAAGGGTATAAAAAAGAAAGCCGATTGATTTTTCCGGCCTTCTTTGCTATAATATAGGGTGCTTATTTCCAATATCAGAAGGCCGTTTTTCGGTTGCCTGGTATTAAAGCCGGTCGATGATTGCAGTCGTTGACCGGCTGTTTTTATTCGGTTACAAAATACCTTATTCCGTCTTTTCAATATCCCCGTTATCCAGGTAAACACAATAAGATTCCAGCGGAGTTCCGCCGAACATTTTCTTCGCGTCATGTTCTTCACCGTCTACATAGTCCAGTACGCTAATAAGAAGACGATCACCGCCACAGTTGATACGCGTTGTTGTTTTATTGGCGAAGTTTATAATTGCGTGAACTTCGTCGTCAGACTTGAAATATTCCTTGTAATACGATAACGCATAATCCGAAATATTTACATCGTCGGAAATAGTAGCATAGCGCCACTTTCCGGTTACGTCATTAACAACACTTTTCCAGAATACAGGATCAAGATCTGAAATATCTTTATCGCTTACGCCGACGATCGCGTCACCAGTACGATGTTCAACTTCCGGAGCCGCTTCGGTTGCTTCTTCCGTCTGCTCGGATTCTTGGACGGCTGATTCACTGACAACTTCACTTTCCTTATTGCTTTCGACCGGTTCTTTTGATTTGCCGCAACCGGTCAGACCAGCAAAAATTGACAGAATCGACATAAAAATCACCACTTTCTTTTTCATAGTCCTATTCCTTTCTATATAAGCCCTTTCATCAGGGCGATTTTATATATGTGTTTACAAGGACGGCGATCCGCCTTGTATGTTGCACACTGGCACATTCCCAGATTACACCAGACTTCTTCCGGATCGGATTCTGCTTTTATCCTTGCAAGCCCTTTTTCTTCGTCCTGGAAGTGAACTATGAAGCTTTCTTCTTTTGCCTGACGAAGCTTTTCTTTCTGGGCTGGTAACTGGTGAATTCTTTCCGGGAAACGATAGAACGGCGCAACATTCGTCTTCGCCTTCTTTTGCCATTTCAAATATATCCGGATCTTCCAGGCCCACACGGCCAGGAAGACGACAACGGCACCGATTATTATTTTCAAAACCACAATATCACCTTCCAAAAAATTACCAGTATACCTTGCCGACCATTAAATTTATAATAGTTTAGCCCGGCCTTTTTCTGGAAAAGGGGTGGTGCTAATGATAATTAAATACATAGAATACAAAAGCCGCCGCGTTTACGCGGTCTATTACGCAAATTGCAAAACAATGTATTATAATTTGAAATTTAATGGAAGGACGAAGATATACTTGTTGATCTGGTAGCCTTATAGGCAAGGCCGGGCGTTTTAAACGCCTAGCCCGTTTCTTTATTCCGAACCGGTTTTTCTTCGACCGGCGGAAATTCCTTTTCCAGTTCTTCCGGCGTTTTCGGTACATCACCGAACAAGTCTTCGTCCATACTTCCCGATTCAACCACATTATAAAAGAAATCTCTTACCGTCTGACGCTGATCTGCGTCTAATTTCAAATACTGGTAAACCAGATTATAACTGAAATCGTCAAGATTAAATTCCTTTTTTAACTGATCCATAGTATCAGAAGGGCTTTTTACTTTCATTTCTCCGGATCCGGTTCTTAACCATTCTTCATTTATGGAAAACTCGGAACAGATAAGTTTTATCATAGGCTCTTTTATCTCTACACGACCACGTTCTAAATTATTTATTACGTCGCCGCTTACACCTATTCTTTGACCGAAAGCCGCGCGCGAAAGACCTATTTCTTCGCGTAAGCAACGGATTCTTTCATTCATCACGTCACCCCCTTTCGTTTTATGAACACATAATATCATTATTTCTTTGGTTCGTCAACCAAAATATTTTTATATTTTTTGTAAAAATGGTTGACAAACCAAAATAAAACATATATACTTGGCTTATCAACCAAACAAAAGCGGTTGACGAACTAAAAACAACAGAAAGGGGGCCGTACTTATGGCAAACGAAAAGAACATTACAACAGTACGCGACGAAGACAAATCTTTTATCCGCGTGATTATGTCACTTCCACCGGAAAAGAAAAATCTTATCCAGGGAATTATTATCGGCCTGGATCTGCAAGAGAAACAGACCGCAACGGCGGCCAGATAGGCCGCCAGCACTTCGACATATAGCCGGAACAACCGACTGCAATCGGCGGCTGATGTTGGAAATAAGCACTTACAATTTAATAGCGAAGAAAGGAAATAAGCGAATGAAAAGAGAAAAATTCAGATTTGCCGGACAAACAGTAAAGATTAAAAAAGACATTCAGAAGTTCGGCGGTGCCGATTTCACAATCGAAGACTATTGGGAAAATGTAAACGGCGGCACGTCCTGGATGAACAGCAACGGAAACCCAGCCGCAATGATGTACGCGATCCGTACCGGTTCCCAGGACTTTAACGTCCCGATCGACAACGAAGTCGTTTATGGAAAGATCGGTTCGCTTGACTATCTGTTCCATGTGTCCGAACTGATTCTTCCGAAGGAAGGAGAATAAGCACATGGCACAGGAAAAGGAAATCAAGAATTTTGTTTTCAATTACACCGACGGAACAAGTAAAACCGTCGAAAAAGGTTTCTTCTGTCATATCAAAGACGAACCGAACGGCGAATCGACGTTAAGTTTTGAATTTGCTGGTGTATCTGGAAAAGACCTGACACAAATTGTTTTGGGGTGCGTCGAGTTGGGCGCACGCCTGGGAATGTTCGACAAAAAGGAAAGCGAGGAAATAAGCGAATGAGTAACACGAAAGAATCTATTGTTTTAAAGTATGACGACATGGGAATCCCTTCAATCATGCTGAAAGTTGAGAACACGGCGAAGACACCGGAAGAAGCGGATCGAATGTTTTTTGTCCGCGGTGTGGAATATGATTCCATTTATTTAAGCCAGTTCGTTAATTGTATCAGAAACGGACGCGCGTATTCGTTGCCGGCGGTTGATCCGGCCGTAAGAATTAACTTCGACGAAGCAATCGCCGCATGTAAGAGAAAGGGCCGCGGCTGGCACTTGCTGACCTGGGCGGAATGGAAGTATATTCGCGAACATACAATTCCGGATATTCACGGAAATACAAGCTTCGGCAAATATCACAACGACGAAACAGAAATCGGAATCGGCGTTCCGAATTGCGGAAGAACCTTGACCGGCACCGGCCCGGCGAATTGGTTCCACAACGGAAATAAAGAAACTGGAATCGCTGATGTGGTCGGGCTTGTCTGGAAAATGATTGCCGGACTTCGATTGAAAAGCGGCGTGATCCAGTATATGCCGGACAACGACGCGGCGGCACCTGACGCGGATCTTTCGATTTCTTCGGAAGAATTCCAGGAAGTACACGTTGACGACCTTCCGTTCCCGGATCCGGTAAGAATGGGAGCGAACGAAGACAGCGAACTTGTTATCACAACGGACAAAGAAAAGGTTGACGGCTTGGCCGGCGGAATGAGATCGGAAACATATATCAATCTGACCGAAGTTCCGCAGATCTTAAAAGATTTAGGAATCATCACGGACGACATGAAGGAAAATTCGGAATGGTTATCAGCAGACGCCGATCTGGAAGAAGCAATCCCGTTCGTGGGTGGCGGTTACTACGACACTTCGTTCGCTGGCCCTTCCGCGTTGGACTTGATCCACGAACGTTCGCTCGTCTGGACGGGCCGCGGCTTTTTCTCCGCTTGTTTAGGGGAACCTGTTCGCCGATAACTGTAATCTGTTTACCCACGCGATAGCGTGGCTAATAGGCCGGATAAACGGCCAGAAAGGTGGAACTATGAGAAGAAAACCAACAAATCGAACCAGTTACAAAGAAGTTTGCGCGTTATATGAAAAATTCGGTCGTTCCGATTATCGTTTGAGATCGGCCGAAGACATTTTGAACATTCACGGATTCGATATTCGCGAAACGGACGGCTACGAAGATTTAACCCAGGAACAGAAAGAACTGTTCGAAAGCTATTGTGTCACGCACATGAACAGCCTGGGAATGAATACAAAAATAACCATGTGGCCGAAATCGGTTCATTACGTGAAAGAATATGATTATTATTCCGCCCCGGAATGGGACGAAGACGAACAGCGAAATATTCGCTGGGAGATCGGCCGCGAATGGATCATCTTAAAAGCAAACGGAAGAACGAAGAAGTTCAAGAAGTACATGGACGAAGGAAAGACAATGGCCGACGTGGACGCCGTTTCCACCCAGGAAAAGGAATATCTTCGTGTGGACTGGAAATACCAGGGACGCGCCGAATGGTTCCACGTTATGGCCCCGGATAAATACTATTAAGGCGGTGATTCTATGAAGAAGACTTCTGATATTGGAAATAAGAGCCAGGCGGAACGCCTGAAAGACATTTTGAAAAGCTTCGGGATCAATTCCCAGGAAGAACTTGACGGCGCCCTTGCCGGCGCCCTGGAAGCTATGACAATCGGAATTATGACGGACACAATAACCGTTCCGGCTAATTCCGCATAATAAAAAGCGCAACGCGGAAGTTTGGCCCCTCGGACGTTACGCTTTTGACCGTACCCGTGAAAGCACAGCCTTTATTTATTGTAAAGGAAAAGTGTAAAAATGTCAAGAATCGGCGCAAGCGCCAGAAGATATTATTCTGACGGCATTACACGGGTGACGGATCCGTTCTGGAAAATGAAATGTAACAAGTGCGGACACGTCTTTTTATCGTGTATCTGTATAGCAGAATGTCCGACGTGCGGTTCGATGGATCAGAAGGCATTTCTGGACGGAAAGAGCCTTGAAGAAATCAAAACTGAACGCGGCGAACCGACTATCCCTGAATATTTACTTTCAAAAAATCAGAGTTTATCAGAGTAAATCAGAGATAATCAGAATTTATCAGAGTTAGAAAGGACGGTGAAAGAATGAACAGACTGGGCTTCCTGGTGCTTTCGATTCTGAAAGCAAACGGAGCAACAAACAAATTATGTTCTATGTCGGTTCGGGAAATCACCGACACAGAAGAAGATTGTGGTTACAAGGAAAATACAATTTTTAAGAAAATAAAGGAATTTGAACAGTCCGGCTACATATGCCGCGGCTTGAAAGAAGGCCGGGCGGACACGTTTTTCATAACGCCGGAAGGGTGCGGATTTCTGGAAAGGGCGAAGAATGAATCGAAATAAAAAACTTTTTGCTAATTCTGTTTTACCCGGCCTTATCTTCTTAATGCTGGCGGCCATCTTCTTAACGCTGGCCGCCATTCTGGACAACAGCAACACGGCACGCGAAGAAGCGGAAAAACAGAAAAAGAATTCAGATCTGGACGGATCACTTGCGACTGTTCAGATCTACAACGAAGAAACGAAATGCTGGGACACATACCAGGGCGTTATTGATTTACATTCCGGACTATACGGAACGTGGCTATATGAGATTAACGGCCAGGAAATCATTTTGACCGGCGCCCGGAATATCGGGAGCGTTCCGGCAGAAACCGAACAACAGACGTTCGATAATACAACGAAGGGAGAATCAGACAATGAAAAATAAAATTGCTTTTGTAGCCGTCGGCCAGGCTGGCGGAAATATCGGACAGCTTTTCGAACAGAAGGGCTATAACGTGCTTTACATCAACACAAGCCAGGAAGATCTTGACACGCTTGAAAAGGCGAAATTCAAGTATCATATCCCGAACGGAGAAGGTTGTAACAAGGACAGAAGAAAAGCGAAACAGCTTGTGATCGACGACTTCGACCAGATCGCCGCAGAAATCGAAACAAAGATCAAGTCGGAATTGATTTTTGTAATCTTCGCCAGCGGCGGCGGAACCGGTTCAGGCGCCGGCCCTATGCTTGCGGATCTTCTGATTGACGACGGAAAGACAATCGGCGCCATGACGATCATTCCGAACCCGGAAGAAAGCGTTAAAAGCCACATGAATTCCTATGAATGTTTTTCGGAACTGACACAGATTCCGGGACTTGCTTCTTGCTTTATCCTGGATAACAACAACGGGGACAAGCTAGAACTGAATTCGCGCTTCGTCGAAGATTTTTGTTCATTCCTGGATATTCCGGAAAAACACAAGAGCGTAAAGGGTAATATTGACAAGGCGGAGATCATCGAAACATTAAAGGCCCACGGAATGGCCGTTGTGACGCGCCAGAAGGCCCAGGAAAGCGCCGAAGTGATTAAGGCTATACATAATACACCTTTCGCCCCGATCGAAGGAGATAGAGCCGTTAAATACATTACGGCGTCATTATCTGGCAATGTACGAATGGCAGACCTCGAAAAAGACTTAGGAACGCCGATTGACACATTCCAGACTTTCAACGATGAAAACACAATATGTTGTGTTTCTGGACTGAATTATCCACAAACGCGCCTTGATATTGTTTATAACAAGGTTTCAGAGAACAAAGAAGCGATAAAAAAGAACCTGGCGGCAACGCATGAAAGCACGATGAAAAAAGACGTGAACTTCCTGGACGACCTGGAACCGGAGAAGAAACCGGCGACAGAGAAGAAGCCGCTTTCGCGCAGAAACATTATGAGTAAATATTTATAAAGGCGGTGTTTTATTATGGCAGATATTAACTGGATCAAGCTTCGCGTTGATATGTTCGACGATGAAAAAATTAAAATTATTCAGTCTATGCCGGAAGGCGACGCGATTCTTGTTATCTGGATCCGGATAATAGCGCTTGCCGGCAAATGTAATGCGAAAGGGCTTGTCCTGATCGAAGACGAATTCCCTTACAGTGACGAAATGCTGGCGACGATATTCAATAAGCCGCTGGCGACCGTTCGCCTGGCACTTGGCACTTTTGAGAAATTCCGAATGATCGAACGAACCGAAAAAGGTATTTATATTTCCAACTTCGAAAAGCACCAGAACACCGAAGGAATGGAGAAAATCAGAGAACAAGCAAGAATCCGAAAACAGAGAGAACGTGAGAAAAAACGCGCGCTTCTGGAAGCCGGCAACACGCCGGCGCTTCCGGAAAATTCTTCGGAAAATCCGGAAACTTTACCGGAAAACGTGACAGACAATGTGACAAGTCACGTGACGTCACGCGTGACAGAGCGTGAAGTCACGAAACAGAATAAGAATAAGAATAAGAATATATATAATATATCTTCTAACGAAGATATAGTCGAAACTTCGGAAAAAACGTCCGAAGTTCCTGACCGAAAATCTGAACGTTTATCTTATGACGAGATCATGAAAGACTTTCACGCTACTTGTCCGGATCTTCCAGGCATACGCGCGTTAAACGACGCAAGGAAAACAAAGATCCGTTCACTGGTGAAGGAACTTGATAAACTTAAAATCTTTCCTGGTGTTGAGCCGGAAAAGAAGTTACACGTAATCTTCCAGACGGCACAGAACAGCGATTTCCTTTCCGGGAGATCCGGGAAGTGGAATGGTTGTTCCTTCGACTGGTTAATCAATAAAACAAACGCCCTGAAAGTTCTTGAAGGGCAGTATCAAAACAAAGGGGGCGTAAGCAATGCCGGAAGAACAGATCAGCGACACAATCAGGAAGATGTTTCCGGATCTGATCGCACTACGAACGAAGCACTTGAACGATTCCGAAGAAACCGCACCGGCGTATAGGTGCGAAAAATGCCGCGATACCGGCTGGGAAATGGTGAAAGAGCCGGACGGACACGAATTTTGTCGCGAATGTTCGTGTGGATACCTTCAAAGATACCGGCTGAACGGTCGCTTGAAGTTTGCGACAATCCCAAAGGAATTCGAAGGACAGACGGTAGACAATTTTCAAACGGATTGTTACAGTACGGCGGCGAATAGAGAACTTGCGGCTATGGCCCAGACAATCGCGAAACGATACGTCGAAAAGTTTGACGAGATCCAGGAAACCGGAAAGGGATTGTATTTTTATTCCAGGGTGAAGGGATCCGGAAAAACACGACTGGCCGTTTCTATCGCGAATGACCTGATCGAAAAGAAATTCATTCAGGCGAAATTTGCGACAACGATTCAGATTTTGGATCAGATAAAAGCAACCTGGGGCGGAATCAGCAAGAACGAAGAATCCGAACAGAAGTTGATTCACGATATTGTTTCGGTGCCGGTGCTTGTGATCGACGATATAGGCGTTGAAGCCGTGAAGGATTGGATCAACGAAAGATTTTACAACATTCTGAACGGCCGCATGATAGAAAAACGCGTCACGATTTTTACAAGTAATTGCAAGATCGAAGAATTGAATTTTGACGACAGAATCACAAATCGAATTGTTAAAATGGCGCTTCCGGTACAGTTCCCGGACGAATCAATTCGAACAGCAATCGCCAGAAAGGAAAACGACGATCTTCTTGATAGATTGTTAGGTGTATAAATGATTATCGCAGTAGATTTTGACGGGTGCCTTGCTTCCGCCGGAACGTGGCCGGAAGTCGGAGAACCGAACGAAGCGCTTATAAACTGGCTGATATGCCTTAGAAAACGCGGCGACAAGGTTATCTTGTGGACGTGCCGCGCGGACGAAGCACTTCAAAAGGCGGTTGAGTTTTGCAAGGTTCACGGCTTGGAATTCGACGCCGTGAACGATAACCTGGAAGAATTAAAACAGTTATACGGCAATAACAGCCGGGAAATATCAGCGGATCTTTACATTGACGACAAGGCGTTGAAGGTAGAGTTCCCGGAAAGGACAAACGATGAATGACGAAGAAAACAAAATCATTGAAAAAATCGAAAAACTGATCGCCTTGTCCGGTTCGGACAATGAGAATGAAGCAAAAGCGGCAATGTTGAAAGCCCAGGAGTTAATGGCAAAATACGAAATCGAACAGGATCGCATTGATCCGGAACGAAAGAAGGAACGCCCGGTCGTTTGCTTTACTTCACCGATGTTCCGTGATGACTGGTGTGTCGATGTTGGTTCCCTGATTGCAAATAATTTCAGGTGCCGCGCGATCATATCGCAAAGGCGCAACAGCGGCGGCGCGTACCGGCTGAAATTCTTCGGCTTCGAAGAAGACGCGGAAATCAGTATCAACGTTTTCAATTATGCCGTAAAGGTGATCCGAAAGAGAATGGCGACGCTTCGCGCGATATACCGCGACGCGGAACGCGAATTCGGAAGAAATGAAAAGATGGCTTATGTCGATGGATTCTGTTCCGGGCTTTACCGGAATTTTGAAGAACAGAAAAAACAAAGTGAATCCTTCGCCCTGGCGCTTCTGGTTCCGGAAGCAGTTGTTAAATTTGTCGATGAAATTCCAGGAATGGAAGAATATAACCGCCGCGAATATCAGCAAAAGCGCGAAAACGACGTTCTTCGCCAGGCTGGATATGTTGACGGAAAGGCGTTCCAGAACGCCGGCGACAAGGAACGGCTGGCGTATGAATCTTGATAAATTCGCCGGTGGTGAATTAACAAGGTTGATCCGGAAAGGGATCAACGAAATTCTGGATAATATCCGGGACGAAGGGACAACGCCCCAGGCAAGGCGAACGCTGACCGTGAAAATAACATTCCGGCCGGCGAAAGATCGAAAGAACATGAAGATCCAGATTGAAACGAGAGTGAACAAAGCGCCAGTCCGGGCGACTGAAACAAATATGTTTATCGGCCAGGAATTGGACGGTTCACCGGCTTTCTACACGTCCGACGAACAGATTCCCGGACAAATGAGAATAACGGAAGGTGGTTGAATGAATTTTGAAAATTGCAAAGAAAAATATTTTATCATCGTTGAAGGCGATGAAAGGGCGGTTATTCGGGACACGCCAGAAGCCGCAGAGCGAAAGCGAAAAAAACTTGCAAAGTATTGCAAGGGAAGAAAAATCACAGTATTCAAAGCAACAGCCAGAAATTAAAGCGAAATCACCTGGCGAAAGCGTTCCGACCGACGCAATGATTTTAAGGGCGATCGGAACGTGTGAATTCCAGTTCGGAAAAGAACTTCACAGAGTTTCCGAAGCGAAGCTTGAATTTGTTTATGATACCGGACTGGATCTGTTCAAGATCTATGTGATAGCACTTTCAGAAGCGTTCGGCGCTATCATGTTTTATATCCCCGAAGACATGGCGGAAATGATAGGCCGCAAGGTCGCAACACTTCCGGATCAGGGATTTCACGATTATTTGTGTCACCTGATCGAAGCGGCGGCGCAAGCTAGGCATATAGCGGAAGAAAACGGCGTCCACAGCTACGACGCGGACGCGGCCGGCGCGGAATTGCTGGAAATGTCAAGACGATTTTCCGGAATCGGAGTATCGGCGACCGAAGCAATAAACGCCATGACGTCACTTGTAAGAGTCGCGGCACATGAAGCGGATAAACTGATCGAAACCAGGATCCGCCCGAATAACTGGCTGAAATTACATGGTTATCCTATGCGAAGAAAAGGAAAGGGGAGAAAAAGAAAATGAATAAATGGATCGGAAGCGGAAAAGTGATAAAAGATCCGACAATCCGCTACAAAGAGGACAAGGCTTCGTTCGTGGCCTTTACGATGATGTGTAAGAGAAACAGAAAAATCAAAGACGGCGACCAGGCGGTCGATTTTATCGACTGTATTTGTACCGGCAATATTGCCGAACTGGCGCGCCAGTATTTGAGAGATGGAAAGAAAATCGAAGTTATGGGGCCGTTACAGTCCGGAAGTTATATCGACCGCGAAACCGGAAAGAAGATTTACACAAAGACGGTATTCGTCGAAGAATTGAATTTCGCGGAAACGAAAGCCGAAGAAGAAGCACGCCGCCAGGCAGAAGGACAACCGGAACCACAGCCGGCGCCAGATAATAGCTTCATGGATATTCCGGAAGGCGTAGACAGTGAACTTCCATTCAATTAAGGGGGCGCCGATGAATAAAGACGATCTGAAATACAACGCCGAAGGTTATCGCGACAAAACGGCAGAAACAGCAATCAGGGCGGCAGATAAGCCGCCGAAATCGTCATACCAGCCACCGTACGAAGTTACGGAAATGGTCGATATGTTCCACAAAATCGCCAGGGCCTACGGTTATGACATTGATAACAGAATCACTTTCCGGGATAGAAAGTCCGGAACAGTTTACAGATAACAGAAAGGAAAAACGAAATGGAAGCGAAAGAATATCAGAATTTAGCAATGAGAACAAACGATGGAAAGGGAACTGAACGCCTGGAAAAATGGATCGGAGAAGAAACCGGAGCCGAATACAAAGGCGACGTCATGATCGAAAATGAAATTGACGCCGGCGGACTTCTTAACGGGTGCCTGGGACTTTCCGGAGAAGCCGGAGAATTGAACGACATTGTGAAAAAGTGGATCTTCCACAAGAAGCCGCTGGATCGCGAACACATGAAGAAAGAAATCGGCGATGTTTGCTGGTATATCGCGGATATTTGCCATTCGATGAGCTTCGACCTGGGCGAGATCTTCCAGATGAACATTGACAAATTAAAAGCCAGATACCCGGAAGGATTTTCGGAGCAGAGAGCAAACAACAGATCCGAAGGCGACATTTAAGGCGGTGCAAATGGACGAGGAGTTTATAAAATTTCTTGGTAGGGCGACAGCGTATCTTTCCATGTTGTCGCTGGCTGTTTTAAGTGCCGGGATTGATAAAATCAAGAAAAGGAGAGCAAAAAGAAATGGGCGAAATACTGATCGACATAACACCGGAACAGTGGGAAGCACTAAAGAAAAGCGAAACGATAACCATTGAAACAAAGAATCCGATACCGGTTGAATCCGGATCAGAAGTGATCTGTTATATCCTGAATACCGGAATTGTTGGAAAATTCGAAGTGAAGGACGCTGAATATTTAATCACACATGCAAAACTTAACAAAATCAATCCAAAGCCGGAAACGCTGATCGAATTCGATTATTCATTCCCGATCGAAACGGCGAAGCCACTTCGTAAATCGTGTAATATCGCGGAAGAAGGCTGGTGCGAAATTAAGAAATATACGCGAAATAAGGTTGCGTATAGCATGGACGGCGAAAATTATTCCGCAATGTATGACACAGCCGCGGAAGCGCTGGAAGACGCCAGGAACGAAATTGAATACATGATCGAATCCAGAAAGAAAGGATATAAGGTTGTTCTTCCGGAACGCGTCTTCGTCGGAGAATGCGAACTTTACCGGCCGTCGCTTTTATCTTGTGGATATGATGTGATCGAAGCTGTTCAGGCTGACGCATACGACGAAGGCGGAGAATATGCGGAAAATTACCTTGACGACGTAACAAAGGAACAGCGCGAGGAACTGGAAGAACAGCTTGACGTTGTGTTCAATGCCTGGCTTGAAAAACATGATCTTTATCCGAATTTCTACACAATACCGGCACATGAAACCTATAAATACATAGACGGGAAATTTGAAAGGGAAGAAGAATGAAGATTCTGGCAGTAATCGGAGCCTTCGCGATTATGATTTTATTCGCTTTCGTATGTGGCGCAATCATAGCACAACAGACAGACGACGAAAAAATCCGCGAAGATCTCGAACAAGAAGAATGGTTGTCGAAGCTGAAAAGCAGAAAGGAAAAGAAAAATGACACTGGAAGAAAGAATTAAAAGATTTATGTCACTTATGACGGAAGCCACCCAGGAAACCGGAATCACCGTGGCCGTGGAGCATGGCGCGCCGCTGGTGGTGTTCGATTTACAGAATCAGGAACCGATCAATCTTGAAATTACAGTCGGAACCGAAGTGGAGCGAAAAAACGGCGTAACGTCAATAACGACTTTTGATAAGTCACAGATAGAGGAATAGCAAAGGAGAAAAAGAAAAAATGAATACAGAAGTTATGTTTTCGAGTAAAACGGACGCGTGGGCGACACCAGCGGACTTTTACCAGAAATTAAATTCTGAATTTCATTTTGACCTTGATCCATGCGCGGACGAATACAATCACAAGTGCGATTTGTATTTTGATAAAAACACAAATGGCCTTTTGCAATCGTGGGGGGGGGCATAACGTTTTTGTAAATCCGCCTTACGGCCGCGAAATTGGAAACTGGGTTGAAAAAGCTTTCAGAACAAACGAAGAACACGGAAATCTTGTGGTGATGTTACTTCCGGCCAGAACCGATACAAAATGGTTCCACGAATATATTTACCATAAAGCGGAAATTCGTTTCATTCGCGGAAGATTGAAATTCGGAAACAGCAAAAACGCCGCCCCGTTCCCTTCGATGGTGGTTATCTATAACCGGAAAGGAATATAAACAGATGGCAAGAAAAAATAAAAATAAAAAGCCTGAATATGTCGTTATTTGCCGCGAATTCAACCGCGCGGCCGCCAGAATAGATATAACGGTCATTGACAAAGGCGTCACGGATCACTTGCTTAATAGCTTGATAAAACTACATGAAAGAGATCCACATAAAAGATATTTCCTGACGCTGAAAAAAGACTATCAGGTTTACGGTGCGCTTTATAAAAAACAGATTGAAACAATGTCTATCAAGAATAACAAAAGAATTGTAGAACTTGGCGTTATCCTTGATTAGACGAAAAAGAAAGGAAATAAGCACATGAAAAACACTTTATCAGATTTGAATAATCATTTATTCGCCCAGCTTGAAAGACTGGGAGAAGAAGATCTTGACGAAGAAGAAATCAAGAAAGAAGTTCAGAAAAGCAAAGCGATAACGGACGTTGCGAAAGTGATTGTTGACAATGGGCGCCTGGCATTACAGACCATGAAGCACATGGACGAATACGGATATAACAATCAGTCACAGCACACAGTTCCGGAAATGCTAGAGGTTAAAAGATAATGGCTATCAGATACCCGAAGGAAGTTCATGAATTCATTCAGGCGAATTATTATGGGCGCCGCCCGGAAGAACTGGCTGTTCTGGTGAATAAAAAATTTTCTTCGGGTTATACGCCGGCACAAATGAAATCCTATGTGAAAAATAGAAAATTGCCGAATGATCTTCCGCGAAAACAGATATATTCAGATGTGTTTCCGAAAGAAGTTGTGAAATATATCAATAAAAATTATATAGGTGTCGGGCCTAAAGAAATGGCGGAACGATTAAATAAAAAGTTCGGCAAAGAATACACTAGATCACAATTAAAAGGATTTTACAGAAATCACAATCTGAATAGCGGATTGACAGGACAATTTGAAAAAGGGCATATCCCGAAAAATGGATTCCAGCCGGGACAAGTACCGGCTGGATCTGTGAAGTATAGATTTAAAAAAGGACATAAACCTATAAACTGGCGGCCGGTCGGAAGTGAACGTGTAAATGTTGATGGATATATCGAAGTAAAGACAGAAGAACCGAATGTCTGGAAATTAAAACAAAAAGTCGTGTGGGAAGCAGTGAATGGGCCGGTTCCTGACGGCTTCAAATTGATTTTCCTGGACGGAAACAAAGAAAATGTCAGTATCAAAAATCTTGAAATAGTTTCAAATGACGAAATGCTGGAAATGAACAGAAAAGGGCTTCGATACGACGATCCGGAATTCACAAAGACCGGAATTCTGATCGCGAAAGTGAATAGATCCGCGGCAAAATTACAGAAAGGGAAAGAAAATGGCGAAAAAATTTAATGATCCTAAAATGTGCGGCGCCTGGCGTTGCGACGAATTTTCATGTGGGAATTATAGCGATTCCGATTATGATTGCAATAATAATTTATGCCATGTGTGCGCGACCGGACAAAAATGTCTGAATTGCGACAACTTCGAAGATTGCGAATTCGGAAAAGACAACATGAAGATTCAGAAAATGAGAAATTCAAAAGGATAGTCGAAAATGAGCAAAGAAGAAGCAGTTTTGATATTGGAAAAGGCCGGATATACGGCAAAAGTCGAAAATTCGGTCGTTGTAGCAAAAATTGAAAAGTTTTCACAGAAGGAATTTGACCGGGTTCGGAAAATTCTTCGTGAAGCTGGATATAATAGCAGTTTCGGCGTGAAAAACTGGAAAGAAGGTGAAAAGAATGTCCCAGGAGAAGAAAAAGAAATCTGACCTGAAAGTCGGCGACACGATAAAGTGTCACGATCCGGACGACATGATCGACACGATGAACGAACTTGTGAAATCCGGCGTTGAAACCGATTTTCTGTATAAAAAAGACGGAAAAGAAGGCTTTTGGCTTGTAGTAACCGGATATTACTAAAAGTATTTGATTTGACAAAAAATAAGTGGTAAAATAAAAAGACGGAACGCCGATCAGCAATTCCGCCCTAAAAAGTAGCCTTTAATAATTATAACACGAAAAGTTATAATTGCAAGGGGAAGCTGAAAATGGCGAAACCATCGAATTCAAACGAAAGGAATCTTTTTACAGACATTGATCTTCAAATTATGCTATGCAACGAGAAGATCAAGAATCACCGAAGATCTATCGAAAAAGTGAAAAAAATGTGTGGCTGGTATGGCCCTTCTGGCGTTGGTGGGATTGACTATTCGAAGGAATCTTTCCCTTCGACACATATTTCATTCGCCGAAGGCCTGGAAATGATCGACCGTGACACGGAAAAGATAAACCAGCTTACGGAAGAACGAAAAGATCTTCGCCGAACCATGCGACGCGTGAAAAAAATCTATGCCGGACTTTCCGGAATGGAAGCACAAGTTTACTATTGCCGCGTGATTCAGAAAAAAACACAAGCGGCCGCCGCGGACGAAATCGGACTTTCTGTTCGCCAGTTCCAGAGGATCGAAAGCGATATGAAGGACAAAGGGCTGATTTGAAAATGAAAATTTTTTGAAACGAAAATTTTTTCACTTTTTGAAACGTTGATTTTTCAAGAAATCCACATTTTGCAAGGATTTACGCGAAAATTACATGTCGTGTTTTATGTCGTGTTTTTGTCGTGAAATATGTCGTGGAAATGTCGTGTCAATCCGTGTTAATATATTAGCGTTGATAAGTGAATCAAAAATTCCTTGAAAGGCGTCGCCAGAAATGGCGGCGCTTTTTGCGTACATAAAAAGGGGGGTGGCCCGATGAATACGGTCGAACCGATCAGGGACATGGATCTTGTGATGGATTTGGCCGAATACCTAAAATCGAATAATGAACGTGATTATGTTCTTTTCATGTTTGGCATTTATACCGGGCTTAGAATTTCGGATATTTTGAAATTCCGAATTCGTGACGTCCGGGAAAAAGACGCTGTTTATATCAGGGAGAAAAAAACCGGGAAGGAAAAAAGATTCCCGATAAATTCCGAACTGAAACCTATTATCGAAGAATATATCGCCGGTAAAAGAGATTATGAATATCTATTCAAATCGCCACGATACCCGAATAAGCCTATCACCAGACAGCAAGCGTATAACGTACTGACTGACGCGGCGAAGGTGTTCGGCCTGGAAGCAATAGGCACGCACACACTACGAAAGACATTCGGCTATCACATGTACCAGCAGACACACGACGCGGTTACACTGATGGAGATATTCAACCACGCAGACATAAGCGTCACCCTTCGATACATTGGTATCAACCAGGACAACAAAGATAAGCTGATTAAGAGCCTGACCTTTAAGCATGGCAAGGGCAAGAGATAGCACACACAAGAAGCCTTCCTATCCACACGGATAATCGGAAGACTTCTTTCTTTTTGCCCTTTACTTGACACAACGGGGCGCTGACAAGTGAAGCGTGTTCGTTTTCGTTGCGTTTAATAGAAAGGAAAGGCGCACAAGCGACTTGACACAATTACAAGATATGTCAAGAGAAGGGGACGACAAGGCACCCGGCCAGGACGTGAAAATCATCGTGGAATTTTTCCCCGAACTTTCGTAGGTTCTTCCGGCGACCGAATCGGCCCCGCGGGTAAGCGAAGCCCAAAATCTTCCTAGATACAGACAAAAAATAACAGAAGTTGCCGTTACCGATTTGACCGGAAAGGGGGCGAGGATATGGCAAAAGCAGAAACAGAATCAGCAAAAATCACGAACGTAGACAGCTTGACCGTATCGGCCGCCGTCCTGGGCGATATATTCGGCGTGTCTGACAGACGTATTCGCCAGATGGCAGAAGAAGGAATCATCGTCCGCGTGGCGAAAGGCCGGTACAACTTCCAGGAATCCGTTAAGAATTATATCTTATCTTTGAAGCTTGCCGTTGACACGGCAAACCAGGACAATCCGGACGGAGAACTGAACATTGAAGAAGAAAAAGCACTTCACGAAAGAGTTAAGCGTCACATTTCAGAACTTCGCCTTCAAACCATGAAGGGAGAACTTCACAAGGCCGAAGACGTCGAAAAAGTAATGACTGACATGCTGACTTCATTCAAAACAAGGGTTATGAATATCCCTTCGAAGGTTGCACCGGTGCTGGAAAGCCGCGACGCCGGATTTATCAAAGATCGCCTGACAGCGGAAGTCACGGAAGCCTTAAACGAATTGAAAGACTACGATCCGAAGGCTTTTTATAGTGATGAATACGTCGAAGGTGAAGACGATGATTAAATCAGAGCCAGACAGAAAACGTTCGAAAGATTTAGGTATCGACTTAAAGACGATCAAATTATTTGAAAAGATAGCGAAAGCAGTAGCGCCGCCGCCTATTATGACGGTTAGCCAGTGGGCGGACGCTGAAAGAAGACTGTCGGCGGAAAGTAGCGCCGAAGCCGGACGCTGGAATACAGACCGCGCACCTTATCAGCGCGAGATCTTGGACGCCGTAAACAATCCGGAATGTGAAGAAGTGGTGATTATGTCTTCCGCCCAGGTCGGAAAGACAGAACTTATTCTGAACACAATCGGATATTATATCGACTACGATCCGGCGCCGATCCTGGTCGTAAACCCGACAATCGAAATGGCCCAGACCTTTTCGAAGGACAGACTGGCGCCGATGATCCGCGACACGCCGGCACTTCGCGGAAAGGTTCGCGACGCGAAATCAAAGAATTCCGGAAACACAATTCTTCACAAACAGTTTCCGGGCGGTCATATCACTATGGCCGGTGCAAATTCACCGGCTTCCCTGGCGTCAAGACCTATCCGAATCGCCTTAATGGACGAGATCGACCGCTATCCGGCCAGCGCTGGAACAGAAGGAAACCCGATCAAGTTAGCTGAAAAGCGAACGACAACCTTCTGGAATCGTAAAAAAATAAAGGTTTCAACGCCGACAATCAAAGGACAGAGCCAGATCGAAGCCGAATTCCTAACCGGATCACAAGAAGAATGGTGCGTTCCTTGCCCTTGTTGCGGAAAATACCAGCCTTACGAATGGGGAAGGATTCATTTTTCAGATGTGACGATGGAATGTAAATTTTGCGGCGAACATATTTCCGAAGTTGACTGGAAACAGCAAAAAGGAAAGTATATCGCAAAATTTCCGGACAGAAAGCGAAAAAGAAGCTTTCACCTTAACGAATTAGCGTCGCCATGGAAACACTGGGAAGAAATTATCCGGGAATTCAGGGAAGCACAAAAGGAATTGAAGGAAAACGGCGACATTAACAAAATGAAAACCTGGATCAATACGACACTTGGCGAAACATGGGAAGAACGCGGCAAAAGTGCCGACGATGATTCTATCATCGGACGCCGCGAAAGATACGAAGCAGACATTCCGGACGGTGCTGTCGTTCTCACGGCAGGCGTGGACGTTCAGGACGACCGTTTCGAAATCGAGATCACCGGCTGGGGCCGCGGTTATGAATCGTGGGGCATTAAGTACGATAAGATTTTCGGCGACCTGGAAAAAGAAGAAACCTGGGATCTTCTGGAAAACTATCTTGATAAAGAATTTTACTTTGCTTCCGGAAGTTCGCTTCTGATCGCTTGCACTTGCATAGATACCGGCGGCCATTTCACGACACAATGTTACAAATGGCTGAAAAAAATGGAGCGAAAAAGCAAAAGGATTTACGGCGTTAAGGGTATGGGTGGCCCAGGTATTCCACTTATACACAAGTTATCCACAAACAACCAGCTAAAAGTTAAGGTTTTTATCCTGGGTGTGGATTCCGGAAAAGAAATACTTATGACGCGGCTTAATACGGTTGACGAAGGGCCGGGGTATTGCCATTTTCCGATCAATGCCGACCGCGGATATAACGAAACCTACATAAAGGGGCTTAACAGTGAGCAACGTGTCGTTCACATAAAAGACGGGCGCCCGGTTATCAAGTGGGTAAAGAAAGCCGGCGGAATCAGAAACGAACCGCTGGATCTTCGAAACTATTCCACAGCCGCGGTCGAGATCCTACGTCCTGACTGGGACGTTCTGGAATCGAAGGTCAAGGCCGGAATTAACTACATGAAAAGACAACCGGCAAAAAAGACCGGAAAACGAAAAACTGGCGCCTTAAACCGCGGCGTCCAGTTGTAAGGCGGTGAAATATGTTAAGCAACACACAGAAGGAACGCCTGGAACGTTATAAATCCAGGCTGAATATGTACCTGGAAGCGGAAGAAGCTGTTCTTCTTAACCAGGAATACACGATCGGGACGAAAAGCTTAAAACGTGCCGATCTTGGAACTATCCGGGCGGCTATTAAAGACCTGGAAAAACAGATTGATTTATTAGAATCAGGCGGAAAAAACAAGGCTTTCCGATTTGTTCCGCGTGATATTTAGAAAGGCGGTGGCTGAAAAGTGAATATTATCGACAAAGCGATTGAAGCTTTCAATCCGGCGGCCGCCCTGAAACGACAACAGGCACGAATGGGAATGGAACTGATCCGGACGTTTCAAAATTCAGGATATGACGAATCGGGAGCTTCCAGAACAAAAAATTCAATGCGCGGCTGGTCGGCAAGATCAAAAAGTCCACAAGAAGACATTGACAAGAATCTTCCAACGCTACGACAGCGATCAAGAAGCTTGTATATGTCGGCGCCGCTGGCCGCTTCGGCAATCAAGACAAACCGAACGAATGTGGTCGGCGAAGGATTGAAGTTGAAAAGCACGATCGACTATTCCTACCTTGGAATGACGCCGGAAGCGGCGGCAGAATGGCAACGCCAGGCGGAACGCGAATTTGAATTATGGGCGAAATCAAAGTTTTGTGACGCGATACGATCGAATAATTTTTATGAGATCCAGCAAACGGCGTTAATGTCGTGGCTTATGAACGGCGACGCTTGCGTCCTGGTAGAGTACGAACGCCCGACGAAGTTCTTTCCGTATGGGTTGCGCGTCCGTCTGATCGAATCGGATCGAGTTTCGACACCGCACACAACCGGAAACACCGTGAATTTATACGCGAAGGACTTACAGACCGGGAACCGGATCTATAACGGCGTTGAACTTAACGACGCCGGCCAGATCGTGGCATATCATATTTGTTCGACTTATCCAAACAGCAACCTTCACACGGAAAAGAAGTGGACGCGTGTAAAAGCCTTCGGTGATAAGACGGGAATTCCGAACGTGCTAATGATTTACGAAACAGAACGCCCGGAGCAATACCGCGGCGTTCCTTATCTGGCACCGGTTATTGATTCATTAAAACAATTAACCAGATACAGCGAAGCCGAACAAATGGCGGCTGTTATCAATGGATTCTTCACGGTGTTTATTACATCAGAATCCGGAGCGCAAGACGTAGGGTTCACCGGAGTAGTTCCGGAAGGCGAAGAAGTGACGAACGATAATGTCAGTTACGAACTGGGGCCTGGAATGGTAAACATGTTAAATCCGGGCGAAAAGGTCGAAATCGCTGACGCGAAAAGACCTTCGACGAATTTTGACGCGTTCGTGACCGCGCTTTCGAAGTATATCGGCGCCGCGCTGGAAATCCCGGTCGAACTACTGACAAAGAACTTCACGTCAAGTTATTCCGCTTCACGCGCCGCCCTTCTGGAAGCTTGGAAGGCTTTTCGAATGAAAAGGGCGTGGCTTGCCGCTGATTTTTGCCAGCCGATATATGAAATTTTCCTGATCGAAGCGATTTCTTCCGGAAGATTAAAGGCGCCAGGATTCTTCCTGGATCCGATGATTAAAAAAGCATATTCCGGCGCGCAATGGAACGGCCCAGCCCAGGGAATGATTGATCCGGTCAAAGAAGTAAACGCGGCAAAAGAAAGAATATCAATCGGAATTTCGACACGACAGAAAGAAACAATCGAAATGACCGGCGGAGACTTTGAAGCAAACGTCGCCCAGCTTGCACGCGAAAACGACCTGATGAAAGAATACGGCATTTCTGGCGCGGCACCGTCCGCACCGGCTGAAAATAAAACAGAAAAGGAGAATGTTGACGATGAAGAAGGCAACGAAGAAGACAAAGTTCCTGAACATGGCGACACCGGCGCCGAAGGTCAATAAATTCTGGAACTTCACAGAACACGGAAACGACGCCGAATTACAACTTTTCGGAACGATTTCTTCGGAAGAAGACTGGTGGAGTGACGATTGTGTCACTTACAGAAATTTTATTAACGATTTGAACGCACTGGGGACTAAAGACAATATAAACGTATTGATCCAGTCCCAGGGCGGCGACGTATTCGCGGCAAATGCGATTTATAACGCGCTTGTGGCAAACAGCGCAAAGATTACCGCGACAATTATCGGAATTTGTGCTTCCGCCGCCACGATCATTTTACAAGCGGCAGAAACGCGCAGAATCGCAAAAAACGGCGTAATTATGGCACACAATCCAAAAGTAACGGTTTATGGAGCCTATGAAGCGGACGATTTGCGAAAGTTAGCGGAAGCAACCGACAAAGTAAAAGATTCAATCAAGGCCGTTTATCGCGATCGCCTGGGGAAAACAGACGAAGAAATCGAAGAAATGATGAACGAAACGGCTTGGTATGTCGGTCAGGAAGCCGTTGACAATGGATTTTGCGACGAAGTGATCGAAGAAAACTTCACGAACGCCGCAGTCACAAACGAAGGAAGATACAGTTTCAAGAACTATGTGGAACCTATTCTTCCTGATGATGTTCGAAAAAAGGTTCAGAATCTTTCTAAAACGCCGCAGAAGGACGACGGGACTTTTTTTAATAAAACCAATCCACAGAAAGGAAATAATGACATGGGACAGAATCAGAACCAGAACACGGCGCCGGTGAAAATCGAGAACGCCGCACAGTTGCGAAGTGCTTATCCCGATATGATAAATCAGATCGTGGACGAAGCTATTCAGAACGAACGCGATCGCTTAAAAGCCATTGACGAGATCGCGAACGGAATTCCAGACGACGTTTTGAAAAAGGCAAAGTATGACGAGCCGCTTTCCGCCGCTGATCTTGCACTGGCACAGATGAAAGCAAACAACGCCGCCGGAGTGCAGACGATGACAAATGTTGTTGACGATCTGACAAAATCCGGATCCGGAGAGGTTGGAGCAGTTCCGAACGTTGGAAACGACGCCGGAGCGCAGACACCGGAACAGAAGGAAGCCAAAGTTCGCGGATTTGCAAACGCGTTAAAGGGCGACAAGAGAAGAAAGGAGAAATAAATCATGGGATTATATGAAAAAGTCGGCGAATTTACGCCGGATTCACTTTTTGCGTCACCTGACTACCCGGTTTTGAAAGAAGGAATCGGCCTGAAAAAAGGTCAGGGCGTATTGAAACGCGGATCCCTTATCGTGAAGGGATCTGACAAACACGCTTATCTTGCCGGAACAACCGTTTCTTCCGCTACTTTGAAGGTGTTCGGAATCCTTACGGACGACGTAGACACCGGATCAGAGGATAAAAACGAGAACGTACCGGCTACGTGCTACATTACCGGACATTTCAACCGCGGCGCGGTGATTGTTAAGTCCGAAGCAACTATTGACACATACGAAGACGATATGAAGGGCGTCGGAATGTACCTTCGTAACGTCCAGAAATACGAGTAAACAAGGGGGTATTAAATCATGTCTGATTACACAACACGCGAAATGATGGAAGCGTTCGACCAGACGCCGCCCGTCAAAACCTTCTTACAGAAGACTTTCTTCCCGACAGAGGAAACGCATGTTTCCGAAAAGGTTGAATTTGATGTAAGAAAGGGAAAAAGAATCATGGCGCCGCTTGTAAGTCCTAGAATGGGCGGAAAGGTTATCACACGCCAGGGATTCAGAACAAACCAGTTCACCACACCGAAGATTGCACCTGAAAGACCTATGACAATCGACGACATTACACAGCGTGCGATCGGAGAGAACATTTACAGCCAGAGAACACCAGAGGAAAGAGAAGACGAACTTCTGGCGAAGGACTGGACGGATCTTGAAGAATCAATCGCACGAAGAAAAGAGTGGATGTGCCGCCAGATCCTTTTTGAAGGAAAAATCGACGTTGAGGACGAGGAAGAAGGACTTGACGTTCAGATCGACTTCGGATTCTCAAATATCACCTATCTGGGAGCTGACGCGAAGTGGTCACTTGCCAGCGTGGATCCTTTGAAGGTACTTCGCGAGATCAGAAGAAAGATTATCAAGGCGACCGGAAAGGCCCCTGATATTGCGATCTTCGCGTCTGACGCAATCGAGGACTTCGTAAATAACCCTTATGTCATGAAGGCCATGAACGTTCTTAACATGAAGAATGTTGTTATTGAGCCGCGCGTGGTAGATCCGGCGCTTACCTTCTACGGAAGAATCGCAGAACTGGATCTTGACATTTACACTTACGACGAGTGGTTCTTAAACGACGAGGGCGACGAGGAAGCAATGATCCCGGCCGGAACTGTTCTGATCGGACATTCCGACGGCGAAGGACAGGTTGAGTATGGATCTGTTACCCAGATGGAAGATAAGAAATTCGTCACTTACGAAGGAAAGCTTGTTCCGAAGGAGTACGCAGACGAGAAGAACGAAGTTAAGATGTTACGTCTTACTTCCCGTCCACTTCCTAGACCTTACGACGTTGATTCCTGGGCGATTATCTACGTTGACGGCACAAAAGCAGAGTAGGGGGCGATTATATGGCATACAGAACAAAAATCGAGGTAAGAACCGGCGGCAAGAAATACCTTCCTGGAACAATTCTTCCGGAAGATATTTCACCGCTTGATCTTGCGTTCCTTAAAAGAAAAAAATTCGTTGAGGTTGTAGACGCTGATCCGCTGGCAACGCTTGCGGCGGAAGATTCCGACGAAGATCCGGACAATGACGGATTCACAGACGGGTTCGGCGGTGTAGACAGCCTGAAAAGTGCTGACGAGATCATGAAGCTTCGTTCAAAGGCCGACGTTGCACAATACGCGGCTTCTATCGGGCTTGATCTTGGCGAAGATTACAAAGACAAGGCCCTGGACAATCTGAAAGAAACAGTTATCAATTTTCAGGAAGAAATGGAAGCTGGTTCTGACGACGGATCCGACAAGTAATGAAAAGCTTCAAAGAACAGCTTGAAAAAGATTTTGAAACCACATTCTTCAATACGGACGAATTCGCGGAAATTCACGAATTGCAAGGAAATGAAGTTCCGGTCGTAGTTGATAACGACATAATTATCACGCTTTCACTTGGAAAACATGCGGACGCCGACGGAATATTCACCGACGATAAAATGATTTTCGTACAAAAAAAATACCTGGAATTTGAACCGGTGGCCGGTCAACACTTATCCTTCGACGGAGAGATCTACCCGATCAAAACTGTTAATGAAGATATGGGCGGCTATACGATCATTCTATCAGGTAACGAAGATTGATCGTTTCGGAAATAAAGGTTTCCGGCATTGAAGACGTTGAAAAACGTTTAGGAAACATGAAAAAGAACGCCCCGACGGTTGTTTCCAGGGCAATCAATAGGGCGATTCAGAACGTAAAGAAGAATATGGGAAAAGAAACGTCGGAAAGGTATTTTATCACGTCCGGCGAAGTGAAAAAGACTGTCAATGTCACAAAAGCCACAAAGTCACGGCTTCAAGCCGCGGCAATTTCGCAAGGTGCCGGAATTGCCTTGTCAAAATTCAAGGTAAATCCCAAAACACCGGTTCGATACCGTGGGGCGTCCAGATCGCCGAAGGTATATCGTGCCGGTGTTAAGAAGGCCGGCGGCGTAAAGCCGCTGGACGGAAACCCGAAGTCTTTCGTTGCTGTTATGAAATCCGGACACGTCGGCGTTTTTTCCAGAACGTCCGCGAAAAGCCTTCCGATCAAACAGCTATACGGCCCGTCTGTTCCGCAGATGGTGAAGAATGAAGACATTATGGATAAGATCAACCGCGACGCAAACGAAACGCTTCAAAAGCGAATTGACGCGGAGATCAACAACCTTTTGCGAAGGGGGTAAGACATGCAGACAGATATTTTTTTACAGAAGACACTTGTTGAAGTTGTGAAAGAAGAACTGAAAGGATATGTCACGTTAAACAATGGCGAAATGGTAGAATTCAACGTCTATCCGCAGAATTTACCAGCAAAGCAAGGGAAGAATGACAAAGACCACTTTCCTTACGTGCTGGTGTGCCTGGACGAAGAAACGATCGCTGGGGAAGATTCAAACAATATTTGTTCAATCTATTTCCTGGTTGGAATCCAGGATCAGAACCCGAACCGCCAGGGACATTTTGACGTTGCGAATGTCTTAAATAAATTACAAGACAGATTCCTGAAAGATCGTCTGATAGATCAGCGATACAGAATCCAGTTCCCGATCACAAAGAAGTTCCAGGAAGAAGACACCTGGCCGAAGTTTATCGGCGGAATGTCTACTTTATGGGACGTTAGTAAAATGGAAATGAGGGAAACCGAATATGACTAGGAAAGAAAATAAAAAGGTCATGTATTTAGGGCCTACAATTCGCGGCGTCGTTAAAAACGGCGCTGTTTTTGAAGGTGGAATTCCGAAGAACCTTGAAAAGATCGCCGGAAAGAAGCCTATCATTCAGAATTTGATCGTTCCACTTGAAAACATTGTGGACGTTTCGAAGAATATCCGCGTCGAAGGAACAGCGGAAGCGATCGCCTTCGATAAAATCGCAGAGATCAGCGAAGCGGAAGTAAAAGAGTTTACGGAAGGAGAGTAAAAAGCTATGTCTAATTACAAACATGGTATCAGGACAAGCCGCCAGGCTACACAGTTAGCCACACCGGTAACGTCCGACGGCTGTTTACAGTGCATCATCGGAACGGCACCGGTCAACCTTGCCGCCGATCCTTACGACACAGTGAATAAGCCTTTCGTCGCATACAAGAAGGCGGACGCGATTTCCGCCCTGGGATATAGCGACGATTTCGAGAATTACACATTATGTCAGAGTGTTTACGCGACATTCGACGTCTTTGGAGTTGCCCCGATCGTGCTTATTAACGTTCTGGATCCGAAGAAGCATGTATCAGCGGAGCTTTCAAAGACATTCGACGTCGTAGGCGGAACAGCAAAGGTTACAGAAACCGGAATCCTTATGGATAAGCTTTCCGTATCTGACGAAACCGGCGGAACAAGCTACAAAGCAGACGAAGACTATATCGCTTCTTTCAATTCAGACGGTACAGTTTCAATCGCAATCGTAGCAACCGGATCCGCAAAGAGCGCGAAGAAAGTAAAAGTGACTTACGTTCAGATTGATCCTTCAAAGGTTACATATCAGGACGTGATCGGAAGCTATGACGTTTCTTCAAAAAAGAAAACCGGAATGGAACTGATCGGAAACATCTATCCGAAATACGGAATCGTTCCTTCTTTGCTTCTGGCGCCTGGCTGGTCGCACATTCCGGCGGTAAATCTTGCGCTTAACGCAAAAGCGAACCTGATTTCTTCCCTTTTCACAGCGAAGGTCGTATCAGATATTGACACAGACGCAGAAAAGGCAGAATCAGCGGACGAAGTAAAGGAATTTAAGGATAAGTCCGGATATTCCGACAGAAACACAATTCCGACATGGCCGCTTGTTGGCGTCGGCGATTATGTTTATTACTTTTCCGCCCAGCTTGCGGCAAGCTTACAGTATTTAGCCGCAAATAACAGCGGCGTTCCTTCAAGAAGTCCTTCAAATAAGGATCTTAAAATCACCGGAACCTACAACAAGGCCGGCGATGAAATTATCCTGGATATGGACGAAGCGAACGATTATTGTAACGCTTACGGCGTAGTTACCGCGATCAATATGAACGGCTGGAAAGCTTGGGGAAATAATACCGCGGCTTACCCGTCTTCAACAGATCCGATCGACAGATGGATCAACATTGTAACTATTTTCGATTACATCGAAAACAACTTCAAACTTTCGTTCTTCCAGAACGTGGACGATCTGACAAATTACAGACTGATTGACGAAGTAGTTTCCGGATTCAACATTCAGTTGAACGGCCTTCAGGGATCCGACGATATAGCCGGCGGCGAAATCGTATTCGATCACGAAGAAAATCCGATCGCGAATATCCTGGGCGGACACATTAAGTTCCATACAAGAATCGGCGGCTATGTACCGGCGGAAGACATCGAAAACGTATTTGAATTCGATCCTACCATTACCCAGGCCGCACTTGAAGGGGGTGCTGAATAATGGGATATAAAATTCCTACCGTGTTAAACAACTTTAACACATACGGATCCGGTCATAAGTACGTCGGAGTTTCAAGCGAAGTTTCTCTTCCTAGTTTCGAGTACATGACGGAAACGATCGACGGCGCCGGAATCGGCGGCGAGATCGAAGAAGCTATCGAAGGAAGCTTCGGATCACTTGAAACAGAAACAACATTTCAGAACATTAGTAGAGAAATGTTTGATTTCATTACACAGACTGGAAATGTCACATATCGCGGATCTATGCAAGTGCTGAACACAGCAACACAGACAAACGATTTTGAAGGCCTGGTCGTAACAACAAAAGGAAAGGTGAAGTCGTTCGAACTTGGAAGCCTGAAAAAAGGCGGCAAGGGAGAACCGAAAGTCGTTCGTGAAATTACTTACTGTAAAATTCAGATCGGCGGAACGACCGTCCTTGAACTTGATAAATATAATCTGATCTGGAAACTTAACGGCGTTGACCGTTTACAGAAAGTAAGATCCCAGATCTAGGAAAGTGAGGAAATAAGCATATGAGCAAAGAAGATAATTACGAAGTAACAGCAAGGGAAGACGTGACCGCGGATATTCCGGTCGCAAACGTACCGGAAGGGGCGGAAAACGCCCTTCTTCCGAAGAAAGAGAGCGAAGACGACGATCTGATCGTGAAGTTCAGAAAACCTTTCGATTTCGAAGGCGAAATTTATGAAAAACTTGACCTTCACGCCCTGGAAGACATTCGCGGCCGTGACCTTACGGCTATTGAAAAAGCTTTCAATAAGACGGGAATTTCCAGCTTTATGCCGGAAACAACAACGACTTACGCGAAGATCGTAGCCACGAAGGTAACTGGTTTACCGGCCGAATTCTTCGAAGATCTTCCGGGTTACGAGATCGAAAAGATCAAAAATGTCGTGACAGGTTTTTTCTACAAAGACGAATAAGACATGATTCCGGCCAGGATATACAGAAAACCAGCGTATATCTTGCGATGGCTACACATACCGGTATTGATTTTTTCACAGATCTTCCGATTGATGAATTCATCGACGTAGCGAAGGAAGTGAACAATATTGGCAAGCAAAACAAAGTATGAATTAGCGCTTGAGATTGGCGGAAAGATTCAAAGTTCACTTGAAAAAAGTGTCGGCGGAGTTAATAAAAAGCTGGATTCTATCGGAAAAGCCGCAAAGACAGCCGCGAAGATAGCAACAGCCGCCTTCGCGGCCGTTAAGGTCGGCGATTTCGTAAAAGACGCGGTAAGCACATATTCGGATTTCAACCAGGCAATGGCGAACACGTCCGCGATCGCCGGGGCGAATGAAGAGCAAATGAAAAAGCTGGAAAACGCCGCGCTGGAAATGGGAAAGAAGACGACAAAGACGGCGACGGAAGCTTCGGAAGCGCTTGGATATATGGCGCTTGCCGGGTGGGACGTCGATACTTCGATTGCTTCCCTGGAACCGGTTCTTCGACTTTCAGAAGCTACACAAATGGATCTGGCGACATGCTCGGATCTTGTCACCGACTCAATGAGTGCGTTAGGCCTGACGGCGGATCAGTTGACGGACTATCTGAACGTTACATGTCAGGCGAATAATAAGTCTAACACCACGGCCCAGGCTTTAATGGAAGCTATGATCGGGTGCGGTGGTGCCGCAAAGTCGGCCGGAATGGACTATAAACAAACGGCCGCCGCGCTGGGAATCTTGGCAAACAATGGCGTCAAGGGCGCCGAAGCTGGAACAGCGTTGAATTCAATGTTAGTCCGTATGACGACGAAGGACGTAGCGCAGAAAGCGTTTAAGGAACTGGGTGTTTCGATATACGATAGTTCCGGTCAAATGCGAAATATGCAAGATATTCTCGTTGAATTAAACGGCGCAATGTCCGGACTTACCCAGGAACAGAAAAACAACTACATGTCGGCTATTGCCGGCACAAACTACTATACACAGTTTGGATATTTGCTGGAAGGCGTAAAAGAAGGGGCAGACGGCGCGGCTTCGACGTGGACGTCATTAACAGAAGCCTTCGACAATTCAGACGGCGCGCTTATGAATATGGCGAACCAGATGAACGATACACTTCCGGCGGCTATGGCGATATTTAATTCGGCCGTAGACGACGCAAAGATCCGATTGTGTCAGGTGTTCGCGCCTATGGCAAAAGACGCCATAAAAGGCGTTGCCGACGCGCTTCCTTCGATTACTGATAAAGTGGTCGGAGTAGTCCAGAGTTTATATGATAAAGCAGTTCCGGCGGCGGAAGATTTCGCAAAGAAAGCACAAGCGGCCTTTGAAAAGGTGAAACCGGTTCTGGACGACATACGAACAAAAGCGACTGACGCGTTTACATTTCTGGCAGAAACCGGAAAGACGGCCTTCCAGAATATCAAAACAGCAATCGAAACCAACAAACCGGCGATTGATAAGGTGATCGCGGTCGCGCTTGACCTGAAAGACAAGTTATTCCAGGCATTTAACGCGGCGAAACCGGCAATCACTTTTATAGCGACAACGGCCATTCCGGCGGTTGTAAATGCTATTATGAAAATCATCGGCGCGGCGGCGACGGTTTACCAGAAGTTAAACCAGTGGGGACTTCTGAAACCTATTATTATAGGCATTGCCGGGGCTATTGCGGCCATGAAAATGGTAAAATTCGCAAAAGATACAATCCAGGCAGTAACAGCAACAAAAGCACTTGTAACCGTATTCCTTGCACAGAAAAAGGCCATGCTGGCAAATATAGCCGCAAAAGCGAAAGATCTTGCAGAAACGGCGGCTATCCATGCACTGTATATCAAAGACGCTATTGTCAAGGGAGCCAGCACAGCGGCAACCTGGGCGCAGACGGCGGCAATGACGGCATGGAACGCGATTTGTGCAGTCGGAACGGCTGTCACAACAGCACTAGGCGCGGCTTTTACCTTCCTTACAAGCCCGATCGGCCTTGTTATTATCGCCATTACGGCGGTGATTGCGATTGGCGTTCTGTTATACAAAAACTGGGACGCTGTAAAAGAAAAAGCTTCGCAACTTGGCGACTGGATCGTCAATGTATTTAATAATTTCAAGGAAAAATGTTCACAGTATATCCAGGAATTCGCGAATAAATTCCCGGAAGCGTTCGCTTTCATTTCGTCCGTATTTGAAAGTTTCAAGCAGACGGCGACAAATATTTTCGGCGGAATCAAGACATTTTTCCAGGGAATCATTCAGTTTTTTACCGGCGTTTTCACTGGCGATTGGTCGAAAGCACTTGAAGGATTGAAAAATATCTTTTCTGGCGCATTTAAGGCCCTTTCGTCGCTGGCACTTGCACCACTTAACGCCCTGAAAGGGGTTGTGACCGGTGCGTTTAATGCGATAGACGTAGCAACGGGCGGAAAACTGACAGCAATAAAAAATAAGGTCAAAGACGCATTTTCAAAGGTGAAGGAAACCGCCGGAAATATCATGTCGGCGGCGAAAGATACGATCAGCGAAAAATTGAACAATATCAAATCAGCCTACGAAGAAAACGGCGGCGGAATCAGGGGCGTAGCCGCGGCCGCTATGGAAGGCGTAAAAGGCTATTACACGGCCGGATATTCTTTCATAAACAATTTGACCGGCGGAAAGCTTGAAGAAGTTCGTTCGAAATTTTCTGAAAAAATGTCGTCGATCGGATCCAATGTTTTAACCGCATTTTCGAACGTGAAATCTACGATCGGAAACGCAATGTCCCAGGCGGCTTCGAACGCAAGCGCACACCTAGAAACCATGAAGTCGGCATATACAAACGCCGGCGGCGGAATCAAAGGTATTGTTTCCGGAGCAATGGCCGGAATACAGACCACAACTTCGACTGTAATGTCGGCGATCAACACGGCGACCGGTGGAAAACTGGAACAGCTAAAAAATAGCTTTTCCGAAAAACTGGAAGGTGCAAGGTTAGCGGCACTATCGAAGTTTGAATCAATCAAAAGCGGAATTTCCGAAAAACTGGAAGGCGCGAAAAGCACTGTCAGAAGTGGTTTAAGCGCGATCAGCGGCTTTTTCTCAAACGTGAAGCTGTCACTTCCACACATTAAGATTCCGCATTTCAATATTTCCGGCGGCCAGGCGCCGTGGGGAATTGCCGGAAAAGGAACAGCGCCGAAGATTTCGGTTGACTGGTACAAGAACGGCGGTATTTTAACCGGCCCGACAATATTCGGAGCGAACGGAAATTCGCTTCTGGGTGGCGGAGAAGCCGGCAAGGAAGCAGTCCTTCCATTGTCTGAATTATGGTCGAACATGAAAACGGTTGTCGCCGGAGTAATGGGAAGCCAACCGAACGCGGCAACAGAAGCCTATAAACAAGCGTCAGAACTTGCAGACGGTAACAGCCAGCCGCAGACACAGACTGATTCCGTAACAAAGGAACTTTACAACAACATAACAACAAATAACACCGTGAACAAATCAAGCGAAAAGAATTCTTCGGATAATTCTTCGAAGATCGTTTATCAGCCGCAGATTATTATTCAGGGCAACGCAAGCAAGGAAGACGTACAATCCGCGCTTGATATGTCCCAGGAGAAATTTAACGCCATGATGGCGGAATATGAACGGCAAAACAGACGTGTTTCTTTCGCGTAAGAAAGGGGGCTTAATGTGTGGACGAAAACAGATATTACACAACCGTTCAAGGTGACATGTGGGATTCTATCGCCTATCAGTTTTACGGCGACACGAAATACATAGGCCTTCTTTTTGAGAATAACCAGGATCTACTTGATATTTTTGTCTTTTCGGCCGGAACGAAGGTATATATTCCGGAACTTCCGGACGAAGAAGACGAAGATATTCCGGAATGGAGATTGTAAGTCATGAAAGCGCGTCAGGCGTCCGTTGTAGTCAAATACAACGATAAAGACATTACGAAAACCATAACGGACTACATAGAAGGTTTTTCTTATGTTGACAACGCCAGCGGATCGGCCGACACGGTGACTTTGAAGCTTAACAACAGAAGCGGAAAGTGGTCGGGAAGCTGGATCCCCGTTCAGGGGGATTCCGTTAAAACAATAATCAAATTAACAAACTGGAACAAAGAAGGCGACAACCGGAAGTTCGATTGTGGATATTTCCTGATCGACGATTTGAGCTTTTCGGGGCCGCCTTCGGTTGCTTCAATCGGTGGAATATCAACGCCGATCAATACTGACTTTAATGTCACGAAAAAAAGTAAGACATGGAAGAAAACGTCGGTCAAAGGAATCCTTTCTTCGATAGCTTCTTCCGCGAAAATCGGACTGTATTTTTCCGGCCAGGACTATCCGATCGACGAACTGGAACAGTCAGACAAAGAAGACGTGAATTTTGCGTTCGAACTTTGCAGTTCCTATAACCTGGCCATGAAACTTTATAACAAGAAGATTGTCACATTCGATCAGACAGAATATGAAAAGAAACCGGCCAGCTTTACGTTAAAAAAAGAAAATTGCGAAAGCTGGTCGTTTACTTACAGTCTTACACGAATGTATGACGGCGTTTCGATTTCCTATACTGATTCAAAGAAGAACCAGACATTGAAATATAAATTCATGTTAAAGAATGGAAGCCGAATTCTGAAACTGAATGAAACCGCGGAAAGCCTACAAGACGCAGAGATCAAAGCAAAATCGAAGCTACTTGAACATAACAGAAAGTGCCAGACGGCAAATTTGAAAGTGAAAGGCGACACGAAATACATATCCAGTAAGTGCATGAAGCTTGAAGGCTTCGGAAAGCTTGACGGAAAATATTATATCGACACGGTATCACACAGCAAGGACGCCGGAAACGGCTATTATTGCACGCTGGAAGCCCACCTTTGCATTATTGTTAAAGGCGTAACTGTTGCGACGGTTCTTTCGGGCGATACAGTCAAAAAAGCGGCTTCTTCTTCAACGGCCGGAAAGAGATACACGATTGTTTCCGGCGATACATTGTGGAGAATCAGCACGAAGTTTCTTGGATCCGGTGCAAAGTACATGCAGATATACAACGCGAATTCCGGAACCATAGAATCGACCGCGAAGTCACATGGAAAATCTTCTTCGAGCAACGGACACTGGATTTATCCAGGAACCACATTAACAATTCCAGGATAGGGGGCGAAAACGTATGTCTGATATTATCAGAGTGGGTTATATTTCAAATGTTAATTACGCAGAAGGAACGGCCCAGGTGGTTTATAAAGACCGCGACAATGCGGTTTCGCCTTACCTTCCTTTTGCTTCTAACGAATACGATCCGCCGGAAACGGACACGCTTGTTTACGTCGTCCACCTTCCGAACGGCGGCACGCGCGGAATGATCCTTGTTCCGCCGTACACGAAAGGAAACCGTCCGCCAGAAGGAAAAAAAGGAATCTGGCGAAAAGATTTCGGCGACGGAAGTTATATCCGGTACGATAAAGAATCGAAACAGCTTGACATTGTGAGCGATTCCATCCACATGGAAGGACTTTCTGTTTCCGGGAATCTTTCAGTTTCCGGATCCATAAACGCCGGATCCATAACCACGGGCGGAAACGTCCATATCAAAGGGAATCTGACGGTTGACGGAAGTTATCCAAAGTAAGGCGGTGATTATATATGATCGGCTATTTAGGGGATATTATCTTCGAAACTAGCGACAAAAAGATTTGTAACTTTAAGGGATTGAAACGTTCCATTTCCGCGAACTACTCAGAACATAAGCGCTATAAAAAGAAAAGTCAGCGCGAATTTGAAGGCGCGGAAAATCAGGGCGTTTCGTTTGAAATGAATATCAGAGCCGGACACGGGGTAAAACCTAAAAAAATGATGGATAAAGTAATAAAACATTGTCAGAACGGCGACGTTCTTCCGTTCATGATCGGCGGCCACAGAGTAGGCGGCGGAAAATGGACGATTGACAGCGTGGACGCCACATATAACGAAGTGTGGAATCGCGGCGAACTTGTTTCTGTCAGTTTATCCATAACGGCGACAGAATATTATTAAGGCGGTGCCTATGATTAAAATAGACGGCGTGCAGATTGTGATTAACAGCGTGTACGAAAGAGGGCTTCGCCAGGAACTACTTGACAAGGTATTCTTTTTACTATCGTGCATAAAGGGAACAATCCCAATGAACCGGAATATCGGACTTGATCCGAATATTATTTCACAACCTGACACAATAGCAAGAAATTTATACACGGTAAGCGCGATCGAACTGATTGAAGAATTCGAAGACCGCCTTTCCGTGGAAGAAGTCCAGTTTGAATCCGGAGATTCCGGAAATATGATTCCGAAGGTGGTGCTTTCATACAATGGCGAATGACATTCAAAAATTATATAGTCTTCCGGATATATCGTTCGTTTCTGACGTTGCACCGGATTTTGACACAGTTCTTCAAAGACTTGTTTCTGATTACGAAGCAAGATACGAAGAAGAAACCGGGAAGAAGGTCGTTCTTCGTCCTGGTGATAAAGAATACATCGAATTAACCGTCTACGCGGCTGAATTTTTCCAGATGTATCAACAGATAGATTTTTCGGCAAAAATGAACCTTCTGAAATACTCAAAAGGCGACTATTTGAAGCACCTGGGAGCGTTCAAGAAAACGTTCGTCCAGGAACCGAAAGCGGCTGTCACGACGGCCAGATTTACGCTTTCAGAAAGCCGAAAGGAAGTTGTATATATTCCGGCCGGAACCAGGATCACAGCCGGCGACGGGATTTATTTTGAAACTGACGACTACGCGGAAGTTACAGCCGGCGAAACCTATGTCGATATAGACTGTACTTGTCAGACGGCCGGAACGGTCGGAAACGACTACACGCCGGGACAGCTTGAAATTATCGTTGATCCGGTTCCTTACGTGGCGACAGTTTCGAACATTACCAAAACAGACGGCGGAGCCGGAGAAGAAACCGAAGAAAGTTTCCGTGAAAGAATATACCTGGCGCCGTCTTCATATTCAACAGCCGGTCCTTCCGACGCATACGACTACTGGGTAAAACAGTACAATTCGGCGGCGATTGAAGATGTGAAAATCTATGAGCCAACAGACGCTATCGTCGATGTTAGAATTCTTTTGAACGGTGGCGGATTGCCTTCAAAAGCGTTTTGTGACGGTGTTCTCGCCTTCCTGAAAGAAAATCCGATCATTCCATTAACGGATAATGACAAGGTGACAGCGCCTGATGTGGTGAAATACGACCTGAAAGCGACTTATTATATAGCCAGAAGCGACATAAACAATCTTGATTCTATCAAGGAAAACGTCGAAGCCGCGAAAGATACATATTTGAACTGGCAGAAGACAAAGATCGGCCGGGATATTAACCCGGACGCATTAACGGAATTCGTCCGCGCCGCTGGTGGAAAACGCGTCGTTATTACTTCCCCGGTGTTCCAGAGAATTCCGGAAACTTCGGTCGCTATTGATAACACGATCGAATTCGTTTATGGCGGTGTAGAAGATGATTAAGCTTGTAGATTACCGGACGGAAGACGCGTTCCCGTCCGAAATGAAAACAGCTAGTCGTTGCGCGGTCGCGTATGCGTTCGACCAGGAGAAAAAAAGGATCCTGGAAGCGAAAAAGCGCGTGTTAATATGGGCCAGCCTGGAAAACGTACCAGACGACAAACTGGACGTCCTGGCAGTAGAAAACAGAGTTTTATTCTACAATTCAGGACTGGATCCTTCAATAAAACGCCAGTTGATTCAAAATTCGATTTACTGGTATATGAAACTAGGCACACGCCAGGCAATGGAAGAAATGATTGATATTGTCTTCCAGAACGATAATTCTTCGGTCGAAGAATGGTACACATACGCCGGCGAAGCCTTCCATTTCCGGATCGCGGTCGGAACAAATGTTTCACAGACTTCGATCACGGAATTTTTAAGATACTTAAACACTGTTAAAAATGCGCGGTCACGTTTTGATTACCTTGTATTTCAGAACGGAACCACGCTTTTTCTATATCCAAAATCTGATTATCAGAGCTTCTTTTATACATTTTGCGGCGAAATGGAATGTGGAACATATCCGAATACTGAAATCGGCGCAGAATTTACAGAAGTACAGATCGACATTGTTCCGAATGGTCATTCCGCCGGATCTGTAATTTACACAGAAACCGGAACAACACCGGATATTTCGGTCGGTGCCGCACTATCTGAAAACCAGATTGATATTCAGGCCGCTTCCGACGATACAACAATCGTTTATCCGACAGACAGCGAAGCGGAATCAGGAACCGCGCCGGATATTTCAATCGGCGCACAATTTACAGAAGTTCAAATTGACGTTCAAGGCGATTCTGACGGATCTACAATCGTTTATCCGGCAGACAGCGAAGCGGAATCCGGAGATTATCCAGAAACTTCTATCAGCTTCGCGCAAGGGGAAAGCGGCGTTTCCTTATCACCGGAAGGCGAAAATTTTGACTTATATTATAACACTGACGCGGCGAAAGAAGCCGCCG
>ERZ779865.255-NODE-255-length-49260-cov-7.130922_pt1 | contig 49260 bp, 36 predicted proteins | sample MGYA00433088_ERZ779865 | MGnify/ENA primary metagenome ERZ779865 (study PRJEB29588, sample SAMEA2151703) | human gut metagenome | biome: human gut; feature: human-associated habitat; material: faeces | place: Denmark | collected 2008/2010 ... | reverse complement strand
TTTTCTAAGTTCCTCAGGGTAATCCTTAGAACTTTTATAAACCGTAAAGCATCCGGTTACATCCGAAACTACACCTTCCGGCAATCTTCGTTTCCAGGTTTTAGGCTTGATCCGTACGTTTGTTTTGACTCGTACAACGAAGAAAGCACCTATACGATTTATAGTATTAAGGTTGCTGAAATCGTTATACCCTCGGTCGAATATGTAATACGCTCCTGATTCGTATGGAATCTCAGGCATAGCCTTTGAATCGTGAATATTGGCATGTGTAATATACACAAATACAGGTACTTCCGCTTCAATATCGTAGAGCGTATGTAACTTTATTCCGCCTTTATGTTTGCGAAATTTTGCCCATTCAAACACCGACAGGCACAAATCAACCGTTGTAGAGTCAAATGCGTAAACATGACCGTCAAGTTCGAATATTTTATTGATTCTGCGCTTGCGTGCCTCGGCAATCATGAATGTTGCATACTCTTCGAAGATGCGGTAGTCACGTTGCTCATTAGCCTTGCTGAGATTGCTCCGCGTTACAGACTTACCGATTCCAAGATGATAGAGTTTTCCGGCATGTGCTTCCATAGCCACAACTAGATCTCGGAGGCTCTCTCGATTGCTCAGTTGTCCGAACATCATCGTAAGCAGCTGATTCCAACAGGTATAGCTCTTGATATATTTGTCGCCTTCATACTTCTTTACAAGATAGTTGAAGTGATTGCGGTCAAGAAATCGGGTTAATTGAGCAAAAACGAACTTGTCTTTATGCATAACGGTCTGATTAATACCGCAAAAGTAAATTCAAATCCGTTGACTCCCAAAACACTTATAACAAATTGAATTTCAATAATTTCAAAGAACTTCTATGATTTTTTAGTGGACACTAATGTTATTATCCCTCTTTTCAAAGAAAAATTCTAATCTTGATTTGCTAAACTAATGATTATACATAGAAGCCAGTGTATTTACGGAAATGTCCAAGATAGAAGAACAACTGAAGGAGCTGACTTTTCCATATCTGAATTGAATGGTAATTTACTCTATTATAAAATAGAGGAATGCTTCATTATAAGGGGCTTCAGAGGATAAAAAACTTACGTAATATTTTGCTGCTGGATATTTTCCTGATAATCTTGAGGAAATATGCGAATTATTTATTTGCTTGAATTAAAAATCATAGTTGTAAGATAGGCTGTATTATTAGGGTGCTTATCCTTTCTTTATTTTGTTTTCTGCAATCAGTTCAGATAGGGCACGAGCAAGAGATGGGCGTGTGACACCAAGACGTTGGGCAACCTCCCGTTGATTATGTATATCCGGATTCTTTTCGAGGTAGGCCAATATACGCGTTTTGAGGTTTTGCAATGCGAATTCATTAACTTTTCTACTTAAGAATACTCCTCGATCGGAAATATCTCTGAGGAAGTTTTCAAGCATGACTGGATGTTTGTGCATAAATTCAAGAAAATGAGCCTTACCAATAATATACAATTCACATGGAACTAATGCTTCCACATTTACCGGGAAACGATTCTCTGTCGCAAAGATAAATGCTGATGCAAGAATACACGGCGCAGTCATTTCATCGACAGTTATCTCCTTGCCGTCATCTCCACTCATACTACATCTGACGCGTCCCGATATAAGGATATAGGCACCTCGGCATAAATTGCCTTGACGAGCTACGGAGTCACCTGCATTGTAACGTCTTAAATTACTCGGAGCTCCGTACAGGAATTCTACAACATCTGTTTCATTCAACCCTTTAAAAAGAGATATTTTGAGTAGTTCAGTCAACTGCATATCTTATTTAAGTTTTATAGAATCGAAGTGTAACATATAGTATGCATGATGTACAGCAAAGTGTCTTTGTACAAAAGTAATAATTAATGTTGGAATGGGCGAAGATTTAAATTAGAAAGCTCAAAACATTACATTAATTGCCAAAATTAATAAAGACAAGTGTCTTCAGAACAATCTCTTTCAGGTTGTATTTTATTTTTCTGAGCTTTTAAAATAGCATTTTTAAGAATTGTTATGGACAGGTGTAACATATGGTACAGATTAAGCTGAAGAAGACCTCTATTTTTGTCGAATAAATAAGATAACTAAATACATTTTTATATGAGTAATATGTTTTGTTTTCAGTGTCAGGAGGCCGCAAAGGGTACCAGCTGTACTTTAAAAGGTGTTTGTGGAAAGAATGACACAACTGCACGTGCAATGGATCTGTTGCTTTTTACCGTACGTGGTATCTCGATCGTTGCTACAGAACTTCGTAAGAACGGCAAACAGCCTTGCGACAAACTTAATACTTTCGTAACCGATGCATTGTTCTCGACCATTACTAATGCAAACTTTGATGACGATAGCATCTATACACGTGTGGATGAGGGATTTATCAAACGTAATAAACTCATAGGGAAAGCTTTGGAAATGGGCATTTCTCTGCCTGAAATCGATGAGTTGAAGTGGAATGGTACTCGTGAGCAATACGACGAGAAGGCTGCTAAAGTAGGCGTAATGCGTGAAACAAACGAGGATATACGTTCATTAAAGGAGCTTATTGTCTATGGTCTAAAGGGAATGGCCGCTTACCTTGAGCATGCAAACCGTCTCGGCTATAACGACGTATCCCTGCATGCATTTATTCAGAGTACATTGGCTACTATCACCGTGGATAATCTTTCTACTGAAGAACTTACAACTCTGGCTCTTAAGACTGGCGAGATGGGTGTGCAGACCATGGCACTACTTGATACAGCAAACACATCAAGCTATGGTCACCCAGAGATTACAAGTGTAAGTATTGGTGTTCGCAATAATCCCGGCATTCTTATCAGTGGTCACGATCTGCACGACTTGGAACAGTTACTCGAACAGACAAAAGATAGAGGCGTGGATGTTTATACCCACGGCGAGATGCTTCCTGCCCATTACTATCCAGCGTTCAAGAAATACCCTCACTTTGCCGGAAACTATGGTAACGCATGGTGGAAACAACGTGAAGAGTTCACAGCTTTCAATGGCCCAATCATTTTTACTACTAATTGTATAGTTCCGCCACAGCCAGGCGCAAGCTATACCGAACGTATGTTCACTTCAAATTCGACAGGCTTCCCCGGTTGCAAACACATTTCAACGGATGAGAATGGCCACAAGGACTATAGCGAAGTGATTGCTATCGCCAAAAATTGTGCAGCTCCTACTGAGATTGAACATGGAGAAGTTGTTGGAGGTTTCGCCCACAACCAAGTGATGCAACTGGCCAATAAGGTGGTAGATGCAGTAAAGAGCGGTGCTATCCGTAAATTCATCGTAATGGCTGGTTGCGACGGACGTATGCGTGGTCGCGAATACTACACATCATTCGCTGAACAACTACCAAAAGATACCGTTATCCTTACGGCCGGTTGTGCTAAGTATCGCTACAACAAATTGCCTCTTGGTGACATCAACGGAATTCCCCGTGTGCTCGATGCCGGTCAGTGTAACGACAGCTACTCATTGGCTGTTATCGCTTTAAAGCTCAAAGAGGTATTCCAACTGAATGATATCAACGAACTGCCTATTGTCTATAATATCGCTTGGTATGAGCAGAAGGCTGTTATCGTATTACTGGCTCTTTTATACCTCGGTGTGAAGGAGATTCACCTTGGTCCTACATTACCAGCATTCATTTCTCCAAATGTGGCTAAGGTGCTTGTCGAAAATTTCGGCCTCAGTGGCATCGGAACTGTTGAGGGAGATTTACAGAAATTTGGTCTGGACAGATAAAATAAATAATTATGATAAAAAGAGATTATAACTCATACACTGTCGGTCAGATTGTGGCCGGCAACTTCACTGCCTCCCAGATATTCGCTCGCTATCGCATCGATTTCTGTTGCCATGGCAATGTTCCCTTCATACAGGCTTGCCAAAATAGTAATGTAAAACCTGAAAATGTGGCAAAGGAACTTGATGAATTGCAGGATCGTTCTGCAGGTGGTACCTATGATTTTGTATCGTGGCCATTGGATCGACTATTGGATTATGTACAGAAAATTCATCATCGTGGCATTCGAATCAATGGTCCTCAGATTGCCGAATTACTCGATAAGGTGGTTCTCGCACATGCTGAGAAGCATTCAGAACTGTTGCAGGTTCAGAAACTTTTCCATGATTCACTCAATGACTTGTCAAGCCATCTTTTGAAAGAGGAGGATGTACTCTTCCCTTATCTCTATGATCTCTTTAATGCAAGTGCATCAGGAACAAAGATTGAACGTTTCCATTGCGACACGATCCAGTATCCAATCCATGTAATGGAGCTTGAGCACAGTGGTGAGGGTGAGCGTTATGAAATCATCTCAAAACTCACTAATGGATTTACAGCTCCAGAAGATGCATGTGCAAGCTATCGCTTGGTGTTACTGCAACTTAAGCAGTTCGAAGCAGCACTTCATGAGCATATCCATCTGGAAAATAATATTATCTTTCCTCGTGCATTACAGCTGGAGAATGAGTTGGTAATGTAAGTTTATAATATAACATTGAAATTTCATTGAGAAAGTTATTTTCAGGATATGTATGTTTCAATTGTATGGAGCATCAGTAAAAAGTATATCAAAGATTAATTTACATCTCCAAATTGTTCTAATCACTTTACTTTACTTTGCAACACAATCTGCGAAGGATAAAGTAAAGTGATTAGTATTATATATATTTACCGTCGGTTTGATTAAAATGCCTCCTGATTATGGCATTTGTTCTTATTTAAAGCTTGCTGTATTCTTCATCCGTAACTGGTTCCAACCATTCATTTGAAGTATTTTCTCCTGCTACTTCAAATGCCAGATGAGCGAACCAACTGTCAGCTGCAGCTCCGTGCCAGTGTTTGACGCCTGCCGAGATATGGATGACGGTTCCTGGAAGAATCTGAACTGCCGGTTTTCCTTCTTCCTGATACCAGCCACGTCCGGCAACGCCGATGAGCATCTGGCCTCCGCCTTTTGTAGCCCGGTGAATGTGCCAGTTGTTTCTGCAGCCAGGTTCGAAGGTTACGTTAAATACTGGAACTTGTTCGTTGGATACCGGTGCCAGATAGCTGTTGCCTGTAAAATATTTTGCATAAGCTGTATTGGGCTCACCAATGGGGAAGATCATTTCCCGCTGGAAGATTGCTTTCGCATCTTCGGCGCTTGCATCTTCTGCCCACACTTCTTTCGCCAGGCGAAAGGCTGCCCATGCTTTCGGCCAGCCGGCATAAAAACTGATATGGGTGATGATTTCGGCAATTTCAGTTCGTGTGATTCCGTTTTGCTTGGCTGTCTGCAGATGATAGGTGAGTGAACTATCTGTAATACCTTGACTGATCAGTGAAGTGATGGTTACCAGGCTACGGTCACGCAGTCCGAGTTTATCTGTTTTGCTCCACACTTCACCAAAAAGGACATCGTCATTAAGTTCTGCAAATTTTGGAGCAAATTCTCCCAGCTGATTCCGGCCAGCTGTCTGTTTTATTGTTTCTTGTGCCATGATTGTTATACAGTTTATTGTCATTGCGATGATCGCAAGGATTGTTGTTATTTTCATATAATTGCCATGTGTTTGTTTATATAAATAGTCCTGTTATGCGCTGATTATGATGCAATGCATTGCTTTACTTCAGATATGTTTGCATGAATTTTACGATCTGATCAAATGGGATGACTTGAAGATTATCATATAAATCCACGTGATTGGCTCCCGGGATAATGAGTAATTCCTTGTTGTCTCCTGTTAACTTCTTAAATGCGTCTTCGCTGAAATAACGTGAATGAGCTTTCTCTCCATGCAGCATAAGTACGGCACTACGTATTTCACTGCTGTAGGCAAGTAAAGGCATGTTCATGAATGACAATGAGGAGGTCTTATTCCAACCGTTATTTGAATTGAGTGAGCGTGGGTGATAACCTCTGGATGTCTTGTAATAAGCATAATAATCTTTTACGAACTGCGGAGCATTGTCGGGCAGCGGATCCACAACACCGCCGGCTAAGGCATACATTCCGTTCCGGTAGTCTTCCGTACGTTGTGCATTCAACTGTTTGCGGAGTTCATAGCGCTGGTCAGCCTGCATCGAATCGAAATATCCGTTAGCAGTTACCCGGCTCATGTCGTACATCGTACTGGTAACAGTCGCTTTGATACGGGTATCGATGGCGGCAGCGTTGAGGGCAAAACCTCCCCAGCCACAGATACCGATGATTCCGATACGACCGGGGTCTACATCAGGACGGGTACTGAGGTAATCAACGGCAGCGCAGAAATCTTCGGTGTTGATATCGGGAGAAGCAACATAGCGTGGTTCGCCACTGCTTTCACCTGTAAAGGACGGATCGAAAGCGATGGTCAGGAATCCGCGTTCTGCTAACGTCTGAGCATACAGACCAGAAGACTGTTCCTTGACTGCGCCAAACGGACCGCTTACAGCAATGGCCGGAAGTTTTCCTTCTGCATTTTTAGGAATATACAAATCAGCAGCCAATGTGATGCCATAGCGGTTGTGGAAAGTGACTTTCGAATGATTGACCAGGTCACTTTTGGGGAATACTTTATCCCATTCTTGTGTAAGATTTAATTTTGTTTCCATAAAGCTACTTTTTGTGTTATTGATTTCTGTTGTTTCAGTATTAGGGTTTTCTGCATGGAGATTGCCCAAGAGACAGGCTCCAAACATGACTGAACATAAATAGAATGACAGTTTTCGCATAGACTATATAATTTTAGTTGATTGAGCTTTTATATCTCATGACAAAAGTAGCGTGGTTTTTCTTCGTGTTTTGTAGATATTTTACGGATTCTTACCCGTGTGAATTACCTTAATTACGGATTTTATCGATTCGGAAGGGTTATAAACCAGAAAGGCGCGGCCTTCAACGATATGTGAGGAATGATTCCTTATTGTAATCGTTGGGACAGCGCCTATCCGGATGTTCAGCCAGTAGTAGTTAGGAAGATTATCAGAACTTCTGTGTATTCAGAGTCCTGTCGATCAACAGGCAGTCTGTCGGGACGAGTGAAAACTTCGCCTTACGTTTCGCTTGGAAAGTAAGGATGAAAAGATCATTCGAACCTGAAAGTACAGGCTTATCACCTAAATTGACGAAGGTTGGATAGAGAACTTTCTGACCGTTGGTATGCAAGCGGTCGTAAGTCAGATTTTCCATTTCTTCCATGCCCGTGGTTTCTACTCCAATGAACTGGAAGTCTTGCTGGTCATACGGAAGTGCAAAACTCAGGGCATTGACAGCACAAAGGTCAACTCCTTTAACTCTGATCCGGACAGTATCGCCTGCTTGTACGGCCTGCGTCTTGTCGAGACTGAATGCCAGTTGGCCGGAAACTTTATCTTGTCCCGGATCTTCGATACCGTCTTCCAGTTGAGTTGCCACAACTGAGATATCATATGCATCAATCAGATTATTGCGGTTGATATCTCCAGCACTGACATAGTCGAAGTCGGCGTCGCCTTTCCGCAAGCCGGTATAGTTCATATAAGAGGTAAGGTCGTTGTTGTCGATCTTACCGTCTTTATTGATATCACCCGGCAGATAACTTTCCGTTCCCGGTACTTTGAAGACATACAGTTCACGGCCCGACCCATAATTACCGGCTGCTTCTGTCACATGTAGTTTGATATAACGTGCCTGTGGATGATCTTTGAATTCGAAGATCTTCACATCGCTGTTACGTTTCCAGACAAAGGAATCAACGGTAGCCCAGTGTTCTTTATCAAGACTGTAAGCAACTTCTCCTCGGAGAATTGTACCGTTACCGCTGTCAAGTCGGGGAAGGTAATGAAATTTATCCAGCTGGCTATAATTGCGCAGATCAATGATCAGATCGAAAGGCACTGCTTTCTTTCCATATTCCGAATGCCAGATGTCACCTGTTTCTGCCCAGTCGAAGAGACGACTAACTTCAAATCCTTCCTGCGAAGGCGCAGAAGATTCTCCTCGGATGCCCTTTATGGCAAATTCCAATGGGTTTGATTTGGTTTTCACGGCAAAAGATGCCCACTCAGATGTACCTTCCTGATTGACGGAGCGTATCTTGAAGTTGTAATCTGTCTCTGCTTCCAGCCCCTCAAAGAGCAGTGATGTATTTTTGATGGTCGTGTAAAGCATGTGATTGAACTCTATTTCGTAGTAGTCGGCATTCTCTACCTTGTTCCAAGTTGGAGTGACGCTATAGGCTTCCCGGTTTTCATCTGTTACTTGTGCTTTTGGCGCTGTGAGGCTGCCCTGTGAATGGAGATACGAATTACCCATATCGAAGTGATATCCCTCAATCATCAGTTCTGTAGCTGAAGCGGTGATATCGGCAGTCTCCAGTTTGACCCGTAATTGCGGATTCCTGTGAATGGAAACCTTAGCAAAGTCACTGCCCGGTGTTGCAAATCGGTTCCATTCGGGACTTGCTTCATAAAAGAATACATTTACACTCTTTCCGAAGGCCTCGGGCGAAGTTACTTCAGTCAGTTTTATCTTACGGCCTCCTAATTGAGCTGTCACTTTTCGGGGCTTTTCTGATACCTGTACCCGGAATTCAGTCTGTTTTTCCTTCTCGAAACCGGTGAAGTTTCCGGTTGTCGGAGCAATTCGGACGGTTACTTTCCCGTTGTTTTCCTCCATGTCAATCTGCGTAGTAGTACTTTCGCCCAGCCGATAGGCTTCCGTGCGGCCATCATCGTCATATTCTGTGAATGAGGTCCGGCCTGCCGGATAAAGTTCATATATGCGGACATGCTTGTTGATCTCTGACACATGGTTGTTGGGATTCGTCATCGGAATGATTGCTCCGGCTTTTACAAAGACAGGCAGTTTCCAGATGGGTGCTTCCCAATTATTCACTACTCGGTTTCCTTCATATTTTTCCCCGGTAAAGTAATCAATCCAGGTTCCTTCCGGCAGATAGATGCCATCGCGGATATCATTTCCTTCTTCATCGGCTGCCGTATTCTTGTAAATCGGGGCAACAAGGAAGTACGGGCCATATAAATACTGGTATTGTGTTGCTTTACCTAAGGTATAAGGATTCGGGTATTCCAGAAACATAGCCCGGATCATCGGTAATCCGTTTATTGCTTCGTGAGCGATGCTATATGTATATGGTATCAGTTCTGATTTCAATTTCAGATATGACCGGTTGATGGAAGTTGCAGGTTCACCCAAGGCATGCGGATATTTCTCGTTGGCACCCCAACCATCCATATTGAGCTGCATCGGACTCCAGGTTTTCCATTGGAAGTCGCGCATATTGACTACCGGATTCTTTCCGCCGAAGATACCATCCATGTCGGAGGTGATATTCGGTTGTCCGGATAAGCCAGAACCAATATATGTCGGGATATGGAAACGGATGTATTCCCATTCGCCTCCAGTCTGGTCGCCCGACCAGATGCCGGCATAACGCTGTGTGCCAGCCCAGCCGTCTAAAGAGATGATGAACGGGCGTGCGTCATTTCCGTAATAAGGCATGATGTGAGCCACGTCAGCTACTCCATTCAAGCCGAATGAATAGCCGTCGCCAACCCAGGCAACGTCGGTTTTGAGGACACGGACTCCGGCGTCACGTACTTCCTTCACAATATCCCGTTGGAGCAGTGCGCTAACTTCTGGCTTCGGATGCAAATCCGATTGCGTCCAAAGACCGATCTCCACACCCTGCTGATGGGCATACTCGGTCAGGCTCTTCAGGTTCTGGATATTTCCGTCGAGTGTTTCTGTCTGACCATAACCTGCGCCATAACCGTCGTTCGGAAGAAGCCATCCTAATGGCATATCATGTGCTTTATAGCGGTCGATTACGGCTCGTGCCGAGAACTGATAATTACCTTTCTCACCATTGAGCGATTCTTTGATACCACCGTTATCCTTTTGGCTTTCCTTATACCGTTTGCCGTCTTCGAAGAGGATTCCTTTTTCATCTTCTTTCCAGAAATCACGGTTGTAGGCATTCAGATGTCCTTGATAAAATCCGAATTTAGGCAATAATACTGGATTTCCTGTCAATTGATAGAAATCATTTAGTAGGGGAACAGCTCCGTCGTCTATCATAAAGAATACATCCAGATAATTTGTCTCGTGTGAAAGAGAAACTTCACCTTTCTGTGTAGCACCAAAGTCATATTTGCCTGGCTTGAAAGTATACCACATGAAACCATATCCGGCTGTAGACCAGTAGAATGGAGTAGGAGATGCCACACCGCCGTCGGTCCAGCTGTTCTGATTAACTATGGCGATACTCTTTCCTTTGTGAGAGAATCGTCCGTTTTGCACACCACCGCCATAGAAGTATTCGTCCGGTTGTTCCTTGAGGTTCAGGCAGGTCCTGTTTTTCTCGTATGAGACAGGTCGTACTTCTTCCACTACGGTATGCTGTGTTACCCGATTGATGACTTTCATTCGGCCGTCTTCTTTGGCGAATTGCAATTCTATCTGATTGGTGAAGATGCTGATTCGTTCGTCTTTGTCTTCTATTTGGAGTACAGAAATCGGTTTTCGGGGTTGATTTACTAAGATTTGAGCCTCCGGATGTGCTTCCGGATCCCGGATAATACCTCCCTGATTATCCTGGAACATCCGAAAGATGTTCGGTCCGTAAAAGTCGAATGTCATCCGTTGGCCATTACTGAACACGAGATCGACGGTTGTCGGATTAATCTGTTGGGCACAGACTATCGGGGTGATAGCACTAACTTCTACAGAAGTAAGCTCTGATGGTTGGACGGCAAGCATAGGGCTTGCCATCAGCAACATCGGGAAAACCCAGGTAAGCAGTCTGGGTTGTTTGTCCGTTTTTTTCATATGTAATGTCTCTAAATAATTGTTCTCATTCTGATTGGACCATTTCTCAGTGCAAAGCTTATAAAGACTCCATCTCTTCCAAGATGTTGCAAGCTGCGGCTACGGTCGGAACGTCTTTGATGATAATGCTCCTTTTGCCGTTGGCTTCTTTCAGGTTGCAGAAACGAGGATGCTTCTGGATGTATGCTAATAACTGACCAAAAGCCTTGCTCTGGTAATATGGGCTGTCTTCTGCCGATACTAGGTATAGGTTCATCTGTCCTTTCTTCAGGACCACTTTCTCGATACCCAGCGACCGTGCCATCCGGCGAAGACGAACGATGCGTATTAGTTCCTTTCCTTCTTTCGGGATCTTTCCAAAACGGTCTTCCAGGCGGGCACTGAAGGCTTTTATGTCTTCTTCCCGTTCCATGTTATCCAGCTCACGATACAACGAGATACGTTCGGAATCATTTGGAATATAGGTAGGAGGGAAGAGTATTTCCAAATCGCTTTCGATGAATGTTTCCTTGACGAAGTCTTTGCCGTCTTTCTCTTTGCCGTCCGACAGTTCGTTGTACAGATCCGAGAATTCGTCGGTCTTCAGTTCATCTACAGCCTCTTCCAAAATCTTCTGGTAGGCTTCATATCCCAAGTCAGCGATGAAACCGCTTTGTTCGGCTCCCAGCATATTGCCGGCTCCACGGATATCGAGGTCCTGCATGGCAATATGGATGCCACTGCCTAATTCAGAGAAGCTTTCGATGGCCTGCAAACGGCGGCGGGCTTCCTGGGTGAGCGAGCTCAATGGCGGTGACAACAGATAGCAGAATGCCTTCCGGTTACTTCTGCCCACACGTCCGCGCAGCTGATGCAGATCCGACAGACCGAATTGCTGGGCGTTATTGATGATAATGGTATTGGCATTCGGTACGTCGATGCCGCTTTCGATGATGCTTGTCGCTACCAGTACGTCGTATTCGTAGTTCACGAAGTCGAGGATCTTCTTTTCCAGTTCTTCTGGTTCCATCTGTCCGTGTGCCACACAGACACGGGCATCGGGAACTTCCCGTTTTACCAGGGCTTCTATCTCGTAGATATTCTGAATACGGTTGTTGATGAAGAAAACTTGTCCGTTGCGGCTCATCTCGAAGTTGATGGCTTCGCGGATGATGTCCGGATTGAAGCGTTCCACTTCCGTCTGTACCGGATAACGGTTGGGCGGAGGCGTCGTGATACTGCTCAGATCTCGGGCACCCATTAGCGAGAATTGCAGGGTTCGTGGAATCGGCGTTGCCGTCATCGTCAGGGTATCCACGTTTGTCTTGAGCTGACGGAGCTTTTCTTTGACTGATACGCCGAACTTCTGTTCCTCATCGATAATCAGAAGGCCCAGATCCTTGAATACGACATCTTTGCTTACGATCCGGTGCGTGCCGATCAGAATATTTACAGCTCCTTCCTTGACATCTTTCAGGATATGTTTGATCTGTGCAGTCGTACGGGCCCGGCTTATATATTCGATGCGACAAGGGAAATCCTTGAGTCGTTCGGAGAATGTCTGGAAATGTTGGAAGGCGAGCACGGTGGTCGGTACCAGCACAGCCACCTGTTTGTTGTCTGATACGGCTTTGAAGGCAGCCCGGATGGCAACTTCGGTCTTACCGAAACCTACATCACCACAGATCAGGCGGTCCATCGGCCGCGGACTTTCCATATCGGCCTTTACTTCGGCTGTCGCCTTCATCTGGTCGGGTGTATCTTCGTAGATGAAGCTGGCCTCCAGCTCTTGCTGCATGAAGCTGTCGGGGCTGTAGGCAAAACCCTTTTCCTGTTTGCGCTTGGCATAGAGCAGGATGAGGTCGCGGGCGATGTCTTTCACCTTCTTTTTGGTGCGTTCCTTCATCTTTTCCCACGCACCAGTGCCTAACTTGCTTAATTTCGGAGGCTCGCCGTTGTCTTTTCCTTTGTATTTGGAAAGCTTGTGCAGCGAATGGATACTGACAAAAATCGCATCGTGGTTCTGATAGATCAGTTTGATGGCTTCCTGTATCTTTCCGTTTACTTCCATGCGTACCAGTCCGCCAAACTGTCCGATACCGTGATCGATGTGTACGATGTAATCACCCGGAGTAAACTGATTCAGCTCTTTGAGTGACAAGGTAATCTTCCCGCTGCGGGCCTTATCGCTTTTGAGGCTGTATTTATGAAAACGGTCGAACAGCTGGTGATCGGTGAAACAGCAGATTTTCAGCTGGTCGTCGGCAAAACCACTGTGAATGGTTTTATTGACAGCTGTAAAAGGTATATCTTCTTTCCGATCTTCAAAGATGGCATGGATGCGGGCCGCCTGTTTTTCTACATCACTCAGAATGTACAGGGTATAACCTTCTTTCAGATATTGTTGGAAAGTCGTACTTACCAGGTCGAAATTCTTGTGGAAGATTGGTTGTACCTGCGTTTGGAAATTGATAGTGGCGTCGGGCGTTCCTGTCGTATGGGTTCCAAACTGGATTCGTTTTAGATCGAGAGCCGCGTGCATGAACAAATCCCATTGCACCAGCTTGGAATGCATCAGGTCGGCACTGGTAAACGATTCTTCGTCGGCTATCACCGGTTCTTCGTTCCAGATGGCTCCGATCCGTTCGCGGCACCAGTCCAGATCATGAACTACCAGATGAGTCTGCGATGGGAGAGTTTCCAGCAGACATTTGCCTGTCGCATTTTTCTTGCTGACTTCCGAAACGATATAGATGCTGTCCAATTTATCTTTCGACAATTGGCTCTCGACATCGAAGCTGCGGATAGTTTCTACCTCATTCCCGAAAAAGTCGATACGATAGGGAAACTCGAAAGAATAGGAGAATACGTCGAGGATACTACCACGGATGGCATATTGTCCCGGTTCGTAAACATAATCGACCTGTTCAAAGCCATGGCTGTCGAGTACGTCTGCGACGAACATATTGTCGAGTTTCTCTCCCGTATGAATTTGTAACGTATTTTGCTGCAAAGTATCCTGTGAAACCACTTTCTCGGCTATTGCTTCCGGATAAGTGACGATGACAAACCGTGCTTGCGGATCTTGCAACACACTCAATGCTTCTGTGCGCAGAATCTCATTGGCTGCGTCGATATGTCCGTATTTAATATCCCTTCGGTAGGCCGATGGGAAAAAATAAATAGCGTCATCGCCGGTTAGTTGTTTCAGGTCGTTGTAGAAATAACCGGCCTCTTCAAGGTCGTTCAGCAGACAAACAAAACGGTTATTCCCTTTTTTGAAGAGAGCGGCCACCATCATCGCCGGAGCAGAACCATTCAGTCCCTTCACGCTGATATTCCGTTCATTGTCATTCTGTATCAGTTTGTGAAGCGCTGTTATTCCACTATGCGAGGTGTATAAGTTGAGTAATTCTTGTATATCCATAAAATATATTCCGGAGGACAAGATTCGTCCGTTTTATGTTTCTATTGCAAAGGTAGGAATTATCTGCCAATCTCAGGTTGCATCCGCTTGGTTTTGTTTGCCTGTCGGTTGAATGCGTGTTTAATTGAATCCTGAAAAAGCCCGCTTTTTATAAAAATATATTGGCTTTTTCTTTCAAATCTAACGTATATCGAAAACGATTCCCTTGAGGATTGAAAATGATCCTCGTTTATTTCGACGGGAGAAAAATGATACTAAAAAAGTCTATTTGGTTGTGGGTCTCGTTACTTAGTCATTATCTCGAATAATATACTTAAAGTTAATATATTAATATAGTTTTTGAAATTTGCCTTCTATGGCTGGTTTCAGCAAAACTTCATGAGGAGATGTGAAAGTAGGAGATAAATGCCTTTTAGTAACATTTATCTCCTAGTCTATTAGAGATCTTTCTCTATGTAGGTGAAGAGCGTTTTCCCAATTATAAATTTAGTACCATGGTAGAGTCGTTTCTTTGTGTTTGGTTTGAGAGGTTTTTTGTCGACCATGGAGACACCTTCCTCAGTTGCAAATAGATAGATATTGCCATTGATCATTCGGATCTCCGCTTGTAAAGGAGCGATTTTACTAGTTAGATCCCACGACATTTGCAGGTCACAATTGACAGACTTGCCGATTGTTATCCGTTTGTTCCGGATTCTATTGTTCATCCATTTGTAAATTGCGATGTCCATCTCCTTAATTGGCCCTTCCACTCGTAAGAAATAACGCTCCGATTTAGGACAAGTTGTAGCTACACTAATGGCAAATCCGACACAATAGATTATGTAGCTTAGGAGTAAGAACTCACGAGTGTCAATTTGCGAGTTGAAGGCAAACGTCCACAGATACATCGAGCTCAATCCGAAGATGATAGAAATGACAGCTCCGATTAATGCTTTTTTTAGTTTGATATCCGTTCCGTAAGTGACTGCTAAAGTAATGACGAAACCACTTAGCATCCATGGAATCCAATCTACAAGGAATGAATTATTGTTGAAATTCAGAGTGATGGAGATGATACATCCGAGGAGAAAAGATAAATAGCTGAACAGGCCTCCAACAATGGCCTTGGCAACGACTAGTAGGATTCGTTTCCATAGCCAACGACCGTGGCTAGTTAGCAGACTCAAGAAGAAGGTTAGGAAGAAACCTATGTTTAGACCATAAAATGGCAAAAGGTAAAGATGGCTGCCATATTCTTCCATTAACACGGCTGCTTGAGGAGAGTCAGGATTGACCCCAAACATGAGTTGGATAATATTTATCAAGAAAAAATTTTCATGACTATGAGCATTCGCAGTGAAGCAAATCCAGGCAACCAGTCCAGCAATTGCTCCAGAGATGATCCAAGAGAGATAGAAAGATGCGTTATGCTGGTCAAATAAATTTTTTCGGTTATAATAAAGTCTCCCGGTTTTACAGTTTCGTCCATATTCAGGACATTTATATTCATTTTCTTCCCAACAAGATTGGTGGAGTACATGTTGGCATTTTACAACGATTTTATCGCCAATTTCGAAGGGGGCTTTACAAAAGTAGCAATCAGGTCCTACAAGGATACCATTGTAACTCATATTTTTGCCAATATAATGAGTGACATATTTTTTTCTGAAAACCAAATAATGAAAGCAAGGAGTGATGAATTGAAAAATTATGTAAAATAATACTAATGTAAGGATTCCGAACAAGCTGCCTTGTAATATTACTTGTAAGGTTGTCAATCCGTTGATGATGACTGGATTATAGATGCTCCCTACATAGTAGTTGATGTTGTCTGAAGCGATTAATTTATCTCCTTGGTAGCAATTAAGTTGTAATGTGTGTTTTTTCCCTCTATAGATTTTCTGAGCGGGGTTAATGAATGAAAAGCAGTAATTAGCGTATTGTTTGTCAAATAAGTTGAGTACGACGGTTTGATCGTATGAGTTGAGATATTTGCCGTTGGTTTTTTTGCATAAGAATTGCATAAGAGTTTCAGCTTCGTTTGTTTGGCCGTGTTCTTTTGTCTCCAGATTGATGTAGAAAATTGGAATTTGTGTGATTGAGTCGGATTCTTGAATAATTTTCCTCTGTAAAGCAAAGTGATCAGGATCGAGAGGCATATCTTGATTATAAACCTTACCATCCGAGAGTATGATTAAAGCATTTTGTTTGGATGTAAGATGCTTAAAAGTCGTGTCTTGCTGGGCATTCGGAAAATAGGTAGACATGCTCCCTTTGATCTCTTCTATTTTTGAGAGGATAGAGCGATAAAGGTATTTCTTCCCAGGATCTGCTTGGAAGTAATTGGCTAGAACATAGTCGGTCGCTGGCAAGGTTTCTGAGACCGTTTGATTCTTAATGAAGGCAATATGAAGATTGTCAGGAGGAAGCAATTCTTTTAGCTCTTTAATTGCCTGTTTTTGGTTCTCTATCTTCATTGAGTCAAGTGTCAGGTCGACCAATGTCAAGATATTCAGGTTGAGATTCGTAATTTTTTTCTGAATATTTACCAACTTGGGCTGGGTTCTGGGATCTAACAGATTGTTTTGCATGTATTCTTCAACATGGAATTTGATAGTTGTATCGTTGAGCAGCAGAAGCGCGACGATACTGTCGTTGAGTTTGACATTTGCATGAAAGTTTTTGTACTTCGGTTCAAATTCGAGGTCCAGGATGTTGAGGTTATTGTCCTCTTTATAATTCTCTCTGATAGGCATGAGATCCTTACAGCCTGAAAGAATTAAGGCTAGAACTAACAAGAGTGATATCTTATAAATATTCATCGTGACAAATAATTATCAGGTTATTTATTCGTTATATTGTAGGATAATCGTTCTCATCCTTCATCATTTGGCTAAATTTCTTCGCATTTTCTCGGGCTTGCTTTAGGGCCTTGATCTTGGCTTGTATCATATTGATGTACATAAGAATTATCGTAACAGCAGCTAGACCGTATAGATAATCCTTGATTTTTTGGAACAAGGGTTTATATGCTTGGGCCTGAATCTTATCGGAACAGTTTTTCAACATTATAAAGTTTTCTTCTATTTCTAGAAATCGAGGTTGTAATTCGTTGAATTCTTGGGTAATTCCTTTTGCTGTCTCGTACTTTGCTTGGAGGTCGGAGAATAACAATTGTTCTTTTCCTTTAAGAGCCTCAAGCTGGGGAGCTAGTTGCTTTAGTAGAGAATATTTGACAGCAGTTTCGTAGAATTGTTGGTAGATACTGTCCTGAGATGTGATAAATTGTTCTGCTTGGTCGAAATTGGCTAGCGCATCTAAATAATGAGCCTTGTATGAAATGGAGTCCAATAGGTCTTGTTTGGTCTGTTGATAGTTCGCGACAATTTGTAGGAGAGAGTCATCGTTTGCAATTTCAGATTGCCTACTTTGACAATAAATCTCCCATTTATTATCGATAGCTAAGACCTGTTGTTTAGTCTTTGAGATATTTTCGGCCGTATTGAGCGGAAGCTTATTAGTAATTTCTTGTAGCTGGTTATAAAAATAGAGCATACGATTCTCGATCTCGAGAAGTTGTGTCTCCTCGATAAATAAATCCTGTTCTCCATTTTGCCCGCAGAGATTAGAACTGTGTAATAATGTCCATAAGAAAAGGGCAATCAACAGCCATTTATTAGGGTTTATTCCTTTCGTCTTGTCCATAGAGCTCTATTCTTTTGCGCAGATTCGGTGGTAATAATCTTTGGCTTTGTTAAAGACTGTAATAGCTATTTTTTGTTTTGCGTTGATTCGAGTCTTATGGTTAATGTGTGACTCAATTGTGTTGATAATCTTCTCGCATGATTCTTTCAGATCTCTTTTTTCAATGGGATCTGATGCAAATAGCCATTTGTTAGTATTATAGTCTATTTCCCGTGCTATCATTAGGATATAATCAGCACTCAAATCTAGGTCCTGCGGCTTTTTTTGTTCTTGGATCTTGATTTGAAATGGACTTTTGGACAATTGAATAGAATCGACATAGCTGTTGTAGATATCAATATTTGTTTGAATTTCCGGACATGGGTTTACCTCTTTTGCTTTGGGAAATTGTTCTTGTAAGAGGGATTTCATCTCACAAAACAGTTTGTCGCCTTCGGGCGTATTAAGACTATTGGAGTTTTTAAATTTCTGGTTAAACGTAAGGAAACTCGTCTGGATGTTTTTGACACGAGTAATAGAAGCCTGTAAGGCCTCTTCTTTTCCTAAACAAGGATTCCGTTCGATCGTGATCTCATATTTCCTGTTGAGATCGGTCTGAAAGAATAGATCGTATTTCTTTTTCTTTGGGGTTATTTCCTCGTTCATTACTAGGATATCCCTTAAGGTGATACTGATGGGAGCCTCTTTATAAAGGATATCGAATTTCTGTTCTATATAATCGTTTACCATCTTATAGTCAATCGGTTGAGGCTGAATGCCTTCATACTCGATCCAGCGCTTGAAGATATGTTTCCTTCGGGGTTTGATGGATTTTCGAAGAGACTTAGTCAGTTTGTATCTAGCCTGCTCGTCCGATTCTACAACATAAGAGAGCTTATTTGGGCGAAGTTTAAAGCACCAAACAGCATGTGAGTAACGTGTGTTGTCTTGGAATACGAATAGCTTTTTATAGGATATGAGGTTTACTATAAGGGTATTGTTAGGTTCATCAAATGTAAATTTTACCAAAAGGTCCATATCGGTACTTCCTTCTGTGAGAGATATATGGTCGACATAAGGCTCATTTCCGTCAATTTCAATTTGTTTGGTTGTTTGGGCAGTGGCAAACAGACTGAATTCGATGAGAAATAAACTGGATAATATGATTTTATGTAATATGTTCATATTTTTGTATATATGGACAAAAATACAAAAAAGAAATGAGATTTAGCTATTTTAATACCTTATTTTCTGCTTTCCAAAGCGGGTTGATCAAAGAATATCCATTCATTGGGTTCTCCTTGTTGAATGACCCATTTCGCGACTTTGGGATCTTCGGGATAAGGTGGTTCTTGAATGGCATGATAGAGTTCATAACGTAGGTAAAGCGCGGCTCGATCGACACACCACGCCAGGCTCGTATGAGTATTTAGGGCGTTGAGGCAAACCCGACCTGCGAATTCACCGAAATAACGGATGTTGGGATGCCAAGGATGGGGAATCTTTTTACCTGTGGCGTCGTGGGTTAGGAAACGGAACTCCGCAGGTCCGTCAACACAGGGATAATTGATTGGGAGACTGATCTGCATCTGGAAGGTTGAGGCAAAGATGGGCCGGTTAGACTCACCCGGTTGATTCAACCAGTCGATTCGCTCAACACCTTGGATAGAGTAGATATAATATGTAATGAGATATTCTGTTGGCAAACCTTGCGTGTTGCGTTTAGATATTTGGTATTCGATCTCATTCCTTTTCTCCAAAGTCTGGTCTAGATTGATCCATTCGTGGAGCAATCGCCTATTTCGTCCACTCAGTTGTTTGGGATCGAATAAACGCCAATCGGGGGCTAAAGACTCATTCATCATAGTACCTTTATCCAGGGAATGGGTCGGGGATGAGAAAGATCGTGTCGCCATTATTGACGTTATAGTCCGCCAATGTTTGATCGGCTTTACCTATCCTGGGGCGTAGAACACGGATTTCGTTGATGATTGGATCCTCTTTTCCAAAGAAATAATCCAATGGTGCACCAGTTTGGTCGATCGATGGAAAATCGAAGATCAACCGTCCGTCTTTACCGATCGCGTGACGCAGATTGTTCATTAATGTACTAAGTGGTGCGTGAGGGTTCACGACACGAAACTTGACTCTTTTATCTTTATATACGATATCTAAAAAGAAATCTTCCATTCGCATCAGTTTTATATTGGTACAAAAGTAATAAATTATTTAAATCTTTTGTTATTCGTTGGCAGTACTTCCTTTCCTCAATTTTATACATTCTTCGACAAATCTGATTGTTTCACCTCGATATTGACGACGACAGGGAAGACGTTTGTGCTTCTAACTTCGATCATTTTTTGGAGGATTAGTTCAGTCATTGGAATTTTATCCAGAAAGTTACGTTTAATGTAGGCATTATCTGTTAGGGAAATATAGATACGTGTCTCAAATCCATAATGATGATGTTCTGCTTGCTGAACCTGTTTTACCTTGATGTTGGTAATCATTTCACTTGTGATACCGAAACGTCTATCCAGTTCGTTGTAGCATAAGATTTTGACATCGGCAGGCGTGACGATACGGTCATTCGTGATCATATAATAACGAGCGAGGTTGCTTTGAGCATTTTCATTTTGGATCTCATCGTAACCTGGCATTGGGTTTGCCAGTTTCCGGACACTTTGGATGTAGGCATTTGCCAAAGGTGAAAAGTTACTTTTGGCATTTAAGCTGGAATTGACCGAACTACCGTCAGTCGTCAGATAATTGACTTGGAGACTTACTTCTTTTGGATGAAATCCCCGGTCGTTCCGGAGTAGGAGATAAACGCTGGAGGTAAGTTCTGATGAGGATTTAGAGAGACCTTCCGAGATTTTTTTCAGCAAGGCATAGAATTGCTCCATAAACTTGCCCTCACGCAGTGTCTCGATTTTCTGGAATGCGTAATAATCGGATGAGAAGCGGCTGATCAGCGTAGAGGCCAGCCGTGTTAGACGTTCGGCATTGAACCGGTCAGTGGCGACTCGCCGGATCTCGATTGGTGTCTCATGATAGAGCTGGTTGTCGTTAGGCGCGATCAGATGCAGGAATTGTTGCATGTTGTTCTCTCCGGATAGCCGGGCGATGGGCGAGTTTGAGGAGAGTGTGATCGAGTGTTGGGTTACATTGGCCAGGATCGTCGCGTTCAACAACAGTTGTTCTTTGTCGAATGTGAACTGGTCGTCAATCCCGATGAACTCAAAGATCAGTTCCTGCTTATCGAATGGCATATCGCTTCCTTTGTAACTGTCAATATAAAACAGCCGGGCGTTTTGCTGAGCGAACAGATCGAACCATGTATTGCTGGCCTGGAAGGTGAGCGATTTGTTGTAAATCATATTATTGAGTGAGAAACACTCGTTGAGTGGAAGGTCTGTATAATCCCATGGCTTGATGAGCGGCAGCATGACACCATTGGCGTAAAGCTTCAGATCCTGGAAATGGGGATTACCAATTAGAAAAGTCATTCCTGAGAGCTGTTTGATCGCTCCCTTAAGTTTGAGACTGACTTTCCAGCGACGGTTGTCAACTCGTACGACAGATTGAACCTCGCCGTTAATTACCCGGGTCTTGAGTAGTGGAATAAACCCGTAGTTTGTATCGGGTAGGAGGAAACCACTTTGTTGGTCAAGTGGTAGTTCCGGTATCCTGTCGTCAAGCTGGACTTCTACGAGCGAGGTCGCTGGCAGGGGATGAGTTTTCTCGTAAGGAATGAACATGCGGGTCAGTTCATCGAGAATCTCTTCTTGAAGCTGCTCAACCTCATTGTCGATCTCGTTGGCCTGATAGGCGAGTGCGGTCAGAAATAGGGAGAAAACCGGATCCTGTTCGATGCCTTCCAGCTGCTCGCTGTTGAAACCGTGTTGCCAGATGGTAACAGCTTCTTTGATGATCTCTTCCGCTCTTTGGCGGGTGTTGAATATGCTTTGTTTCATTTACTTCAGTATTTGATGTCATGAGGGAAAATGTCAGTTCCAAATGTTGAGGCTAGTCGTATATTTGTAGGTCTCGCTTGTTTCCTGGAATGTTCCCTCGATATTGACATGTATTTTTTTTAGGTTCTTGATATAACTCATCGTGACAGAGACATTGGTAAGCCGTTTCTCGTAGGTCTCGATGGCTTTTTTTAGTTCGATTGCGAAGGTGTTGATACTTTTAGAAGAACCGGAAACCTTTTTATCGTAAAGTCCCAAATTCTCTTCCTTGGTTGCTGAGTTGTAGATGACTCCTTCGTTCTCGTTGAAGATCTCAAATTTTAAATTATTGAAAATAAAACCGAATTGACGATCAGCAATGCAACTTTGACATGGTGTGGTCAATAAAAGTTCAATGAACGTGTCGATCGCTTCTTTGAGATTCTTAGCTCGGGTCAATTGGCCTTTCTCAATTTGTAATGGTAACAGGATACTCATAGTTGTCTAAATTAATGGCATGAATTCCTTTTCCTCCTCTTTCTCATCAGGCACGTATAGTGCTTTGTAAAGGCTGTCGTACAATGCCTTGAATAATTTTTCGAAGAGTTCTTCCGACAGTTCACCGGCCAATAGGTCGTGTAGCTCACTTTTGAGTCGGTTGTTGACATAGTCAGTCAATTTGAGGATCAGGTCGTCTGTAATTTCAGTATAAAGTTTCTCCTTGAGTGTCCCGTAGAGCTTATCGTGTAGTTCCGGATAGAGCCTTTCGTAAAGTTCCGCTATAATTTGTGCTTTTAAAGCGTCGAAATCGATGCTGTGATCCTCAAGAACAACTTTATCCAGGATGGAGATCGCCCCTTTGGCATATTGCTCGAGCCATCCCAACCAACGGACGATGTCGTACTCGTTATAGGATTGGAGTTCAGTTAGTGTCTCGGTGTTTGGCTTTACGATATAATAGTCGATCGCCTGGACTATCTCATTGGCTAGCTGGATGAAATGGGCAGTTCGGTTTTTCATGTCGTAGCCTTTTAACAGGTAGGCATAACGCTGTAAAGCCCTCTTGCCTTCTCCAGATTCCAGGTTGGCGTGGTCGGCCACTTGTGAGATGGTTTCCGACAGCTGTTTGAGATAGGGCTGGAAGCGGCTGTCTGACTGGAGGTGCAGGCAGGGAGGAATGTAGTCGGGATCAATCGAGAAGATGCCATCCTTAACCTTGAATTTCATCACCGGAAAACGGTCGCTTCCCTCCAGCTCATTCAGAGAATAGATCCCGAACTGGTATTCGGGGCGAACGAAAGGGACCGCCTTTACATCGAAAACAGTTTGTCCATCACCAAAGCCGCAGGCCAGGTAATATTCGTCGCCATAGACCAAAGGTATGGTAATTACAACCTTCTCGTCTATGTGAAGGATCTTTCCCGAAGGAAGAAGCGCCATGCATTGTAGCCGCTCGATCTCCAGCTTGTTGCGGACGAATCCTCCTTGGCAGTTAAATTCCGTGAAGGGGATAAGCCCGAATTGGTTGCCGTTGATGGTCCGGCTCGCAACCTCTTGCCGACGGGAGAGGTTCTCGTCCATCTCGATGAAGGTTCGCTCGGAGATCGCCATACCGGCTTTCCAGTCTATTCTTGAGTTAATATTCATAATTGTTCCTCTTGTGTCAATATACTTTGATATATCTTTATTGCCCGATCTCAGTGTTGTAATCCAGTGTTAATGACTCTCCAATGGTAAACGGATGACCGTGTTGCTTGATGTCGATGACGCAATGGGTATCGAAGGGGATGAACCATTCGATAAGGAATTCCCGTAATGGCGCGATCGCCTTGTCCAGCTTGTCATAGGTCTTAGCTGTCAGGTTAGGGACGATTAGCTGGAATTCGATGGCCGGACTGGCGCAACGCTCGTCTTCTTCCCAGGTATAAAGACCTCTGTGTATCTCAACCTTGTGGTTAAACAAACATGCGAGCAGGTCGCGTATAAAGCCGAAATTTGCCCGCAACTGGCTGATGAAAAGCAGGAAAGGAGCTACTCTCTTGATGTAGGGATCCTTTTCTCGTGTAATATCATAGAGAAAATAATACTTTAACAAGAAAGCCAGTTTCTTCTCCGAGAGCTGGGTTACCTGATTCTCGATGTGGAGCCGGAAACGGAAAGCAAGCGTGTCGACAGGTTTAAAAAGTAATCGCAGTAGTTCCTCCTTCTTTTTCAAGCGCTCATACTTTTGTTCGAAGTTGTTTCCTTTTAGGGCGTTGTCATCGGATATCAGACCTTGGGGTAACAATCGCAAGAAGCTGTCACGAGCTAGGAGTATATTAGCTTTTTCCTCGTCAATTTCCAATATGTCCTCGCTGTAATTCCTGTAAAAAGTTCCGGCACAATTCACTTGCCATCGGTCCATCTGATTCGGATAGAGATGATTTAGCAAGAATTCGGCACTAATGTCGTATAGGTTTGTCTCGTTCATCATAATCCTTTTCTTTTAAATAAGGTCTCTGAATAATGATGCTCATCGGCTAGTTCAACATAATGGTCTTCCTGTCTGGTACTGATGTGAAGTACGTCCCATGCAGGAATACCGATTTTACTCAAAGTCAATTCCTTGTATGGAAAACTGGAATCTATTTGCTTGATCTCATGTTGAAACAAAGCATTAAAAGGAAGACAAGACAATGTGGGGTCATTTTCCACGAATGTTCCGATTGCGTGATCCGGTTTCATGACAATAAATTTTCGTTCGTTCTCTTCTCGTGTGACGAGATAATCCACAAAGGCGTGATCTCGCAAATGAATTGTCACTTCTTGTTCTCCTAATAACTTTGACAGCAGCTCTAGTACCTCGTCGATCCGCAAGCTGGTAGTCAGTTCCGATTGTTTGATTGGTGCCCATTGCTCGTGAACCGGACAATCCTTGTCGTATCCGATAAAATCTACAATTCGAGAGGTCAAGTGCTGTCCCTCGTAGTAAAACATCTTACCACAAAGAGAGGATAGTTGCCCGTTAGACAGTTCGTTAGGATACAACAGTTTGATAGCCTCTTGTGCTTCAACTGCCCCAATGATAGAAGCCACGATTGGTGTTGTTGGTACATGACCGGCTTGTTCGTTCCGTTTAATTGCTGAGGCACAGGATAGGCGGTATGACAGATCTTTGAGTGCTTCCGGCCCCAAATTACAGGCATAGCAATTTTTACCCGGAATGAAGACTCGGGCAGTTCCTTCAAGACCGTCTATGCCCCCATCCACCCATGTTACGTTGGCGCGCATGCATAATCGATTCAGACAATAACGAGCCCAACGGTTGTCCACACAACTGACGACGACGTTCATTTGTCGTAAAAGACCTAACCCGACGTCGTGGGTGATGTCTCCTGCCAGAGGTAGAACTTGGATTTTTGGATTGATTTCTCGAAGTCGTTCGGCAGCTACTACTACTTTAAGACGTCCCAATTGGGCATCAGTCTGATTGAATAGTATAGAGCGAGTCAGATTCGAAGGCTCTACAGTATCAAAGTCAACAATCACCAAGTGGCCGACTCCAAACAATGCCAAATTCTTAAGCACCTCATTTCCTAAAGCACCACAACCTACCACCATGACGTTAGCTGTTCTTAGCTTGTCCTGCTTGAAGCACGAGAGGTGTAGATTGGAATCCGTCTCAGAAGGTGTGACAAAGATCGGGGTGGAATAGTCTACTTTCATTTGGGGTACTTATCTATTTTCTTGCCCAAAAATAGTAAATATTCAGAAAAGTACCTACATCTAAAGTGAATTTTCTTGCTCAATGAATAGATTAGAGTTAAGGATCTAGTAATAGGTATATCGATCCGTCGCTGGAAACTTGTTTGTGAAAATGTTATCCAATACAAATGAATCTGTATTTTAGGAATATCTCACTGATTTTTCGTAAGTTTGTATTCGGTATTATGAGTTCTCTGGAACATGAGATATTTGTGGATCATATTATGGTGTGTGTGGACTATCCCTTTGATAGCCCAGCGAATGCGTGTCGAGGATTTTGGGCAATATAAGAAGTCATTCCTACGAAAAGCATCGTTTGCTGTTGATAAGCGTTTCGCTTTGCTAGATTTAATCACGAACGAGAAGGGTTTTGAGTTCTCGGTGGGTGGTATGATTGTTGAGGTAGCTGAGGGCGATGGTCTTGTTACATTGGCCTTGCCCCATAAGTGTGACTTCTTGACGATCAAGCATCCGGTTTATGGGCAATATACCTGGAAAACGCCCGAGGCGTTGAAGAGGAAAAAGCATTATCAAGCCTATCTCTATACGGAGAGCCTGGAGAAGGAGTATCGGCAGGAAAAGCAATGGGTTCTGCTCACGGTGCGACCGGAGCGGGCGATTGTCTATCTGGATAGCGTGATGCATCAAATTCAGAACGGACAATTGTCGCTTTACTTGCCTATCGGTAAGCATGCCTGTCGGATTGAGTCTCCATTTTATAAGCCTTTAAGCGATACGATTGAGTTGACGGATTCCGCTCGGCTCGAGAAGCGGTTTGTCCTGGAGTCTTTTTATGCATATCTGACGGTTGAAACCGACTTGACCGATGCCCGGATCTTGTTGGACGGGAAGCCGATTGGCTCTGTGCGGGCTGAAACGGGGCGATTGAGACCGGGGCGTTATCGGTTGACCATTGAGAAGGGCGATTGGACCTATTATGACCGTCTGGTTGAGATCGCCAATGCAGAACGGAAGGTGATTGATTTGCGAGGTGTGGCTTTACGTCCGTCACGACGGGGCGAGCCGCTGCCGGAGCAGGTCTCTCTCTTGTCGGATTCTTCGTTGGTAACTGAAGTTGTGTCTGAGGAGGGAAAAACTTCAACTCCCGTCTTGCGGGGTGATACGGCTCAAGAGTCAGTCGTGTCGGATGTTCATATCACGGCGTTCGACGCGGAGACGGAGATCTGGCTTAACCGTGAGTTGGTTGGGCGAGGCGAGTGGCAAGGAAAGTTGGCACCAGGGTTCTATTCCGTTAGTTCCAGGAAGGAGGGGTTAGAGTCGCGAACCGATTTCTTTTGGGTTGAGGCTGGTAAGATGGTGGAATTGAACCTGATCTCGCCGAAAGCAGATTATGGTCTGTTGAATGTCTCGTGTGACGAGATTGACGCGGCGATTTTCCTGAATGGCTTGGCAGTGGGATTCACTCCTTGTGTATTGCGTAACTTACCAATTGATCGGACCTATCGTATCCGTTTGGTAAAAGGAAGGAAAGAGGTAGAACGTGTGATCCACTTGCGAGGAAACGATATCGTGAACTTGAACTTGAAGTTGAAATAGAAGAAAGAGTATTGATGGAATTGAATGTAATAATATATAAGGAAAGGATATGAGAAGATCGGTTTATAATCTGTTGCGTGAGGTTCAACAGAAGATGAGCGGTTACGCAGTGTTTATGAATTACCAGTTTATGCACTTCGGTGTAAAGGCCGAGCCGGCCGCGCTCTTGTCGGTCGAGGTTGAGTTGGGCGATGAGTCGATGAACCTTGAGGATGTGGCTGATGTGGCGATACCCCAGGACGATCAGTTTGCCTTGATTCCTAAAGAGCAAGACAGCCTGTTCGCTATTTGTAAGGCGGTCGCGCAAGCGCATCCGGACTATAAGATAGAGCAGAAGTCTATGAACGAGGAGGAAGAGGGCTCAGAAGAGGCCGAATCGGAAGAGGAAGATGATAAGTATGTCTTGTGTACGATGCCCGAGGTGAACGACGATCGCCACGATGCGGGTATGGACTACGTGAAAGCCGTTTACGAGGAGATGACAGCGAAGATCGAGGCGGCCAACGCAGCCTATGATGTAAAGATCGCTAAGCAATTGGTAGGCGCCAAGCCCGAGGAGATCGATGAGGCGAAAGAAGAGCTCAAGAAATTGTACGACCAGATTATAGAGATCTGTAAGTCCTATCGGGAAGAAAAGGAGAAACAGATTGAGACAGCTTATCAGGAATACCTGACGAAAAAGGCGGAATCTGAAAAAGCGGAGAGTGAACGACAAGCCGCCCGTGGTGAGGACAAGGGCTCTAAGCTGGATTTGAGCCAGCTCGTTGGTGGGGAATAGATACAATGAATAGGGGCGCACAATCTGTGCGCCTCTCTATGATGAGATTTTATTTCCCTTGCGAATCGCAGGTATGACCGGGCATTGTGATAGAAATACTACCGCCATAAGCGCACATCAGCTTACAGTTGTCGAGTAGGGCTGGCATATTGGTGATCAACTCTTTGCCACCCGGAGCCCAAGGAGCTACAATAGCAGGGATACAGGGCATAGGTGTCAATACACCCATTGCGGCAGCAGTCGCTGAGGCTACCGTAGGATTACTTGGCGACTGGCACATACCGAAAGGTAGGATGTTTACCAATGGGGCGAAATCCATGATGGTGGCTTTCGGCTTGTTTTGGATCATCGGTCGCAATGGAACCGTGACCATCAATGTGGAGGGCGTCATTCCGAAGGTACATTTCAGGGTTGCGCCCATACAAACGTATTTTGCCATATTCTTCCTCCTTTATTTACTGTTCGACTTCAGTTCTTCCTCACTCAATTTAGCGCTCAGTTTCGCGGTAGAAGGTGCTCCCGGAACGGATATGCCTTCGGTTGTGTAAGGCGTTTTGAATGATGTCTGTACCTTGAGGTTCTTCATATCGACTGTCTCTGCAGTGACATCAGACTTGAAGGTGACCTTTCCTTGCAGGGTGGTTTCGCCATAGAAAGTGGTCTTACTGCCGGACAGAGAAGCGTCGCCACCGCTCAGCTGAAGGATCGCCTTGCCATCTTGTTGAAGTTCGACAGTCGTGTCGCCAAAGAGACCCACCTTGTCGGAAGCCACCTGTACGCTCTTGCTCTTGGTTTTCTTGTCTTTCGATCCGGCATAAACCTTTTCTGCCAATAGGAGCAGGGTGCTGCCCGCGGCTAGGCTCTTGTCAGTCCGTTTCTCTTTGTCCACGTCCATTGCCTTGACCTCAACCGCCTTGGCGTTGGCGGCGATCGATCCGGTTACCTTGCCATCCGTGTCGGTGGCGTTGAGGTTGATTTTCTCTGCGCGCAGGTTGAACGAGCCTTCTTTGGTCAAGCTCTTCTCTTCCATCTTGTTGTCTTTTGTCTCATAATCGACTGCTTCAACGTTGATGGCTTTGGAGACTATACGTACGCTGCCTTCGGCAGGCAGGTCAGCATTCTTGTCTGATATCTTAGGATTGGCAGTATTAATCTCCACTTTCTGCGAACCCACGAAGACGCCGCTATCTTTTATCAAGGCTCTGTCATTACCATAGGAAGTGAGGCTGATTTCCTTGCCTGTCAGGCCAATACCCGCACCATCATTGGCGCGCAGATTGCCGTCGCCGTCGGCCGATACTATACTGATATTCTCGGAGTGGAGTGAGATGAAGGTATCAGTCGTCTTCTCCTTGAACGACGACTTTATTTTGTCTACTTCCTCTTTCTGTTCCTTGAGGCAGGCCAGCTGTCGGTTAGCCTCTGCAAGTCGGGAAAGCGTATTGAAATAGCGGGTCATCGTACTGTAAAGGGTACTCGAGAGCTGGCGGAACTCAGTATGCAGCTCCTCGATGTCGAGGTAGTTGGTTCGCGTATCGGTTAGTCCATTATTCATTGTACCTTTTTCGGCGAGCGCTTTCATTTTGGAGAAGATAGATTCTGTCATAGACTTGCCATCGTTCATCTCTTTCTTGAGATTACTGACCAGTTTTTTAAGTCCTGATTCTTGATTATCCAACTGTTCCTTCAACGTGTCGCAGGGTTTAGTCGCGTCGATACGTACCGCGCTGCCGGAAGATAGGGAAATACCTTCGCCTCCGCTTGCGGCGTTAGGGAAAAAGTCCTTTGCGGTTTCCCCCCTTAGCGTGACACTGCGTGCCTGGGAGACAATCTCGGAGATTGGCTTGACAACGCTTTCCATGCCGTCTATACCGGGATCGACAGCGATTTGCCGTATGCTTGCCGCCCGGCTAGTGATGGTTCCGGTACCAATCGTACCATTCCCTACACCTTCAATGTTGACATTGCTGCCTCGGATGATGACACGGGAATAACCGTTCCATAAGGTTCCGCTTTTATCCACATTCCCGATAACAATTTCAGGCGCGGAGATAACAATCCGGTTATTGTCTCGAATGTATTGGCCCTGGTCCAGGCGGTTGATGATTTCTGTTTTCATCTGTTGGATCTCACTTTTTTGCTTGCGGATTTCTTCAAGGTCTTTTTCCACACTTTTCTGAAAATCCTCCAACGCGCTTTTCCAGTCTGAGAATTGTGCTGTTATAATATCCATATTTATCTCGTTATTTATAACCAGTTTACCAACGTTTTAATAAAGTTGTCAAGTTGACAATGTTAAGATCGGCATCATATTTTCTCTCATAGTCTGTAATACCATTTTCTGACAAGTGTAAAGTTTTTCCTTCCTTGTCCGAGAAAAAAATTTCGCCCACTTCTGTATTGTCCCAAACGTATTGGTCTGCCATATCGCTTATGTTAAGGCTGCTCATGAGGAAATCCTTTTTTTTGTTTGATTGTTGTTCAGTGAACCGGATTCCATCGATAAGATTACCCCATTTGAAATCGTCATCGAAGTTAGAAAAATCGCTCTCAACGGAAAGATTATAATACCTACTGTCCTGTTTTTCTATTGCTTTTTTCAGGATGTGATACAACACCTCCCGCATTTTCGATTTATGAATAATTATATCCTGATTTGCGTCCAGAACTTGGATGCTATGATCCTTATGCCAGCAAAAATCCCCGTAGATTGCTTCGATTTTTGATTTTATGAATGCATCATTTATGATATCTTTAGCATCATCAACTCGAAGAAGATTAATACAATCAGTCCAAACTTTGTCTTCTTTCGTAGAAATTATAATGGAAGACAAATCACTTCCACACTGGTTAAGATTATTGACTGCGGGTTGTAATGCCGGATCTATTTGTACAGGCTGCTCGTCTTGCCCGGCTACCGGATTGATTACAGTTATGATACTGTAATTCGTATTGTTTGAAGCGTCTGATACTAAATTGTTAGTCGTTTTCAGCGCGCCTTGAATATTATTCGCATAATTGTTTATAACAGTCAGAGCGTTGTATGCAGTTGTATACTTTTGTATTTCTTCGTTTATTCTTTTTGTGTTTTGGACGTGTGTCCGGCATATTATTTTAACAAAATTATACAGACTATTTACTATCTGATAAACATTCATTGTTGGTCGGAAGTTCTTTAAAATATCACTCGAGTCATGATTGAACGAACCTTTAAAAAATGCTTTAACTTTATCAGACGTAAACCAGCGTTGCTTAATGAAGTTTCGATCAACAATTTTTGCGGATCCTTTACCTGCTTCTAAACGCATATACCTGTACGACTTTATGAGCATCGTTCCACCGATCGGCCGTAGGAAAGCTTCTATGACAGTGCGTATTAATTTCATATCTATCACTTTTCCGATGGTAGTTTTTAGAAGATCACTGCTGACTTCTGTCCCGCTTATTGTTTCTTCAAAACTTCCCTTACTCCATTTGAATGGCCAGAATTCCGTATTGATATTATTGCCCGAGCTAAAGGATAGGTTATTCCCGGCTACGATGTCAATATTCTTACCCTCAATCCGAATATTTCCATTTGGCGCGCTGATTGTTATACCGGTAAAGGCGTTGATGCTTACGCTTCCCAAAGGGGAGTCAATAGAAATGGCTCGCTTGTTGGACGACATAGAGATGGAATACAAACCATACTCATCCGTAAGCTCGATGCCTCCGGTTGCTTTTTGCATACTTTTCGAACCATCGAATTTCCATACGGGTACAAAACTGTTGACCGTGCTCCACAACGTAAGGAGGCTTTGGAATGCGTCGGACCCTTTTTTGTTGTCTGTGAAAATGATCGAGTGGCCGTTGCGGGAAGATATGGAACGCATGTTGTTTTTCTTGTAAGTGTACGATGGTTTCCGGTCTGCCGAATAGAGGAGACCTTCAACATAGGGCTTCTCGATGTTTCCGTTCTCGAAGTTGACGATCGCCTCGTCTCCATTCTCAGGGATGAAATTGAAGCCGCTGTCTTCCGATGCCATAGGAAGGGCTATGCGTATCCAAGGAGAAGGGTCGTCTTCATCTTTTTGCCAAGGGAAGCGAACACGAACCCGGTTCATCCGCATCGGGTCGTTGTTGGCTGCAACAAATGCCCGTTGTGCGCTGACTGTACGGATTGGACTTACTGGGGCGAGAGGCGGATAAAATTTATCAGAGACTTTCGGTAGTATCTCGATTTGAACGGATTCCGTGCCTGATGTGATTTCGCCATTGATCCGGACGACGATATACGAAGTACCTTCGAACGTGACCTCCGCTCCCAAGGAGAGCTTTTCGTAAAAATTCTCTCTCAGGTCGATAAAGGCGCGCCCTTGTTCTGCTTGCTTCATATTCTGTTCAATCTTCGTATAGAAAGTCTGGCTGAAGGGCTCCGGTTCCGATGAGAAGGTCGTGCTGTAAAGATGGATATTATCGCCGTCTAGCCGTTCCTTGTATTCTGCGCTTTGAGACTCTCCTTCTTTCTTATTCTCTGGGAAAAAATCATCCTCATATTGGTCGTTGGCATCGGTGGAGGCATATGAACTACTTGAAATTGTCGCAGCTTTTGTAGTTATGAATGTTTCGGTCATATCCAGCAGCGTTTTCTCATTCAGCATTTCTGAGACCGTTGAAACCGCGAAAGCACCGGGCATTAGGGCGAATTCCTCCATGCTTGTATATTTGTTCTTGGGAGGAATGGGCGTCAGATTCTCGTCACTCGCAATCTCTGAGTTCACGTTGAGGGAGGAACTGCTGTTGTTTCTTGGACGATCTTTATAGTTCTTTCCCGAGTTAACATCCAGGTAATTGTAGTTATCGTGCACGACTCCGATCTTATTGTTTTTCCAAGCGGAGTATATGGATTGTGAGAACCGTGCTGCAGCATATTTGTCAATTGTAAAACTGTCGCTTGGTTTCCATCCGAAATGGAATTTACCATTCTCATAGAAAAAGAATTCTCCGCAACGGCTCATAACCCTCACGAGGAAATCGAGGAAACTTTCGTTGTATTGCACCAGATAGGGTTGGATGTATTCCTTGCTTGTTGTTTCATCGGAAGAAAGGTGTTGGGGTGCGTATATGATCAGGCTGGTATCTATTTCCTTGCCTGTTTCGCTGTCTGTCGTTTCTGTCGTTCCTTGTTTTTTTGAATAATCTTTCGTGATTTCATCCGGCAATTGGTTCGGCCAATTCTGCTTGTCACTTACGATATCATGAAGGAGTTTTTTACCGGTATAAGCCTTGCAATACTTGTCGAGAGCGAGATACTTATCAGGGCTATAAGCGACTATAGTCAAGTCTATGGCACTGGTCGACTCACTCTTGATTTCCGGTTGGATGTCGAACAAATGGTATTTAATCGCAATGTTTTGTGATTTCTTCTCTCCACCAAACAAGTTGATATAGGTATTTTGGAATTGCTTAAAAATATCTGTGATATTTGGTCGTGATTTACCGCTCAGATGGAGTTTGAAGCGGACGACTCCTGGCTGATAAACTGCTTTGGCAAAATGAATCTCCAATAATTTGCACGTAAGAGATATACCGCTAATATTGATTTGGGCGGAAGCGTTTCCGACTTTGTCGTAAGTCAGACTCAAGAAAGTATTGCTGTCACTGCTTTTACATATATCTAATGTGTAAGTTGCCATAATCTTTTCTATGTCGTTTAGAAGTTGATGTTCAATGTTGTTTTCATATTGCCGCTTCCGACATAAGTGATTGATTTCGTCAGAAACTCGACATCTGTCATCATCAGATTAGCGGTTGCTTTTGAGGTTTGGGGACCTTCGCCATAGGATTCGTCAACACTAATCACGAACCCAGTTATGATTAGGGCGCTATCGTAATCGCTTAGCGTGTTTTCCCCATTCTCGTCCATCCGAAAGGTCGCGTTGAAAACGATCGAGAAGCTTGAGTCGGTATTCTCATCCAGCCGTTTGTAAACCTCTTTCAGGTAACCGTCCGGTAATGATTTGATGAGGAACTTTAAAACGGTTGTCTGTGTCGGGCCATAGGGCATTCCCATGTTGTTTCTCTTCCGGGAACATTCGTAGTTGAATTGTTGCAGCGTGAATCCCTGTTCTTTTTTGACTTTGATTTCACTGAAGTCGTCGAAAAAGAGGGTTGCTTTGATATAATTTGAGATATTTTGCATACAAGACCTAAATTGGATGATTCGCTTTTATTGGAATGTTTTCTCGTCGATCTCCAGTTTTTCCATCATGATCCCCAGTTTGAGCTGATGGCGATTGGTATCGTTGATATCATACGACTCTTCGATCGAGAAGCATTTTGCATCCTCGAATTTGAAAGTTCTCTCCGTTATGTCATATTTGGCCGATTGGTTGGCCAGATCAATTATGATTTTCCCGGAGAGCGAGGTTTGGTCGATGTACCATTCAAATAGCTCCAGGTCATTTTTACTTGGGGCAATGACAGATAGGATTACTTGATCACATCGCGGATCGCTATCGGGCATGTAGGCTTCATATTTTCTCGATACCTTAACCTGGCATCGGACTACTTGATACATTTTCGTATAATTACCAGAGGCGTTATCCCCAATATATAAGTTCGCGAATAAGGACATAGCGATATCTTTTTAGTTGGTTTATAGAATCATTTCCCCGGCAAACGATAAGTTTGCCGGGAAATAATGGGGCGTGAAGCCTCTTCTTTTTATATGGAATCCAATTTTTATTTCCAAGGATTTTGGAAGTCGACAGGACCGTTCTTCAGCTCTTGGCAAACGATTTGCAGTTGCTCAAAGTGCTCTTCGCCGTCTTCCCATTTTTCCAGGTAGTGTACGCAATAGCATCCAGTGCCTTCCAGTTCCTTCATGGTAGAGCCGTCGATTGTATTATAGAAGGTGATCTTTATATCGCGTGGATCATTCGGAGAGAGCATCCATTGTAATAATTGGTTGTTGCCATCGTTCATGGCCTTGACGCGAATATCGATACGTCCACCTCTAGGAATACCAGAGATTTGACCTTCACGATCTGTAGTTTGTGAAAACGCGTAGTCAATCATCATGACCTCACGAGTCTCGAAATCTTTTACCGATAATTGTACCGGTGTGATATTTTCTGCCATAGGTTTTCAATTGTTTTAAATTAGACATTACATTTTGCTTAAGGCTTAAGCCCAATCATTTTCAAAAATGACAGATTCGAATTCAATCTTTTGACACGTGATTTCGATCTCTTCGAAATGACCTTTCTTATCTTCCCATTTTTCCTCGAAATTGACACAATAACCATTCGTGAATTTAATAGTCTTCATATTTTTTCCAGTTTTTGTCTCGAGGAAAGTGATTACACCATTCTTTGGTAAATTACGCTCTACCATCCATGCAAGCAGATCAGGAGTACCATCATTCAAGGCTTTAACACGGATATTGATTTTACCGCCACGTGGAATACCGGACATTTGTCCTTCTACATCAGTCGCTTGGTCAAACTCATATTTAACCATCATGACTTCTCGTTCCTTATAGCCATCAACTTCTAATTTTACGGGTGTCTTTGCCATAATTATACGTTTAAAAAATTAGTAATTCTAGTTAATTAATATGTTATGCCATTTGGGCATCTTTGTCTTTTTTGTCAGCCGAAACCTTAATGATGAAGTTCTTTGCCGAGTAGAAAGGCGTCAGGCTGATGTCGCAAGTGATACGTTTTGTAATTGGGTCTTGCGTCGGTTCCTTGATCTCATAGTTTTGGAACAAGTTACCATAACCCTTATAGTCATTTAGGAATGCTTGGATCTTTGCTTTCAGGTTCTTTGGAGAATTATACGGATCCCAATTTTCAAGGGCAACTTCATGCACGTAGTTCATCAAGACCTTCTTAACCCAGTCGAATACGCGAACGATCGGATACTCTTTCATGGCCGTATTGTCACCATTGTAAAGAGTGGTGTTGTTGAAGGCCATAACTCGTCCTTCAGAATAAACCATAGGAATTACCTGGTTATCCATCAAAGCCGCGATCTCAGATTTCAGCAGGTCGAGTTTGACGCCTTTGACGCCATCCAATGTTCCGTATTTCTTACCGCCTGCACCTTGTGCCATGTTTGCACTCTCGTCATATAACTTACCGGCCAACGCTCCCGATCCATAAACATAGAATGCAGGAGTATCTTTTTCGTCTTCCGACATTTTCTCGGAATCACGACCGACAAGCCAGTTCGCTGTCATGATCACATTTTGTAATTCGATATCGCTATCATGATACCATTCTGTATTTGAGTAAAGATCGTCGAACGAATATTCGTCTGCATGGTCAGTAATCAGCATGACTTTATATTTGAAAGCGATCTTCGCCCATTGTAACAGTGTAGGCTTGTCTTGGAAAACATTACCCGGAACAACCAGTAGGCTGTAGCAATCCTTTAGGCTCAAACGATCGAAACCATTCCGTAGTAAAACCTCTACTTCATGCGCGAAGCCTGAGTCATTGTCTGCTATATCGTCTTTATAGACGTTAATCAAGCGCAGGTTTTTTACTTTATCTGTATTGGCATTCTTGAAGAAACCGTCGAGTGCCCGATAAGAACGTTCCAAGTTGGCTGTAGCATAAAGCGCGTCAGTGATACCTTGGCTTAATACCTTCGTGTATTTCTCTTCTTTTTCTTTACATGCGTCGGCAAACTCGGTAGCGCTCTCATGCTCCTCGTCGAGGATCTCGAGCCAACCCTTGATGTCGTTAATCAGGTTTTCCCTCTTTTCCTTGAAACGTTTATCTGACAAGAAGACTGCTTTTGCAGCCTTACGTGCAGGATTCAGGTTGTCTGCGTCGGGCATGAAGCCGCGAACAGCATTAAAACCTCCAAAGGCTGATAACAACTGTGATATGTCTTTTGACGGTTGCTTGGGTTTTGCTTCGCCTGCGCCTGAAGCTGCTTGCGACGCTATGTTACTTTTTTGTAATTCTGTTTCTGCCATGATAATTTAATTTTTATTCGTGTGGTTATTTATTATTTTCAAGTTCCTCGAGCATAGCTCGTAACATCTCTTTCAGTTCCTCTTTTGCTGAATTGTCTTTTAGGATATCCCTAAGCTTACGATTTTGCTCAATACTCTTCCTGATCTTCGCGTTGGTATCAATTTTTTTCTTGATGCCAGAAAGGAATTGACTGTTCTCAACCAATCTACCTTTGCCACCTTGCGCTTCAAAATCACGTAGTTCACTGAAATGAAGGACCTCGTTGACTGATCCGCCTTCCTCGTCGATGAAATCAACTTCAACTGAAGGTTTGAAGTGTGCGAACGCGTCGTTTATTGTTCGGATATCTTCAACGAATTCAGGGTTTCCTGGTTCAACGTTTGATGTGTATTGGTCAATCATCAGCGTTTTGTTGTTATCAATAGGGTTGACTTTCGCATTGGATTCTTCATCTGGAGCCATCGAGATGAAATTCTCTTTCATTGCCATAATTCAGTCTTGTTTTTTAATGATTCTATTTTACTATTCTTAATTCTTATTTATGTGTTAATACGTATAATGTTACTTTACCACAAATTCAGGTACGCCTTCTTTCATCTGGACCTCGACCGTATTGCCCGACTTGATTTTGCCGGAGATGATCAGTTTCGATAATGGATGGCGAAGCTCTTTTCGGATAATACCGATGACGGGACGTGCGCCGTATTGCGGATTGTAGCCCATCATGGCAATTTGCCGTTTGACATCCTGGCTAATTTCAAGCTTGATTTCTTGCTCTTCCAATAGTTTGAGTAATCCTTTCAAATGAATGTCGAAGATTCGTGTGACGGTCTCTTCCGTGATCGGCGAGAAGGGAACTATTTCCGTCAATCGACCGAGAAACTCAGGCCTGAAATAGTTCTGCATGATCTCCATCAGATCGTTGTTTTGGGGAATTGTTCCCTTGTTAAACGAGTCTACGATAAATTGGCTACCAATATTGGAAGTGAATAGAATTAATGCGTTTGAGAAATCGCCCACACGGCCAAGACGATCGTGTAGTTTCCCTTCGTCAAGTATCTGTAGGAACAAATCGAATACAGACTTATGTGCCTTCTCAATTTCGTCGAACAGGACGACCGAGTAGGGTTTTTGGCGGATTTTGTTTACCAATAAACCGCCCTCTTCATAACCAACGTAACCTGGAGGCGCTCCGTAAAGTAGAGCTACGGAATGTTCTTCCTTAAATTCTGACATATCAAAGCGGATAAGAGCTGATTCGTCTTCAAACAGGAAAGCTGCCAGCGCTTTTGATAGTTCTGTTTTACCGGTTCCTGTCGGTCCAAGAAAGAAGAAGGAACCCATTGGTTGTCCTTTCTTGTTCAGGCCCGAACGTGATTCGAATACGGCGTCCAGTACGATTTTTACGGCATGATCCTGACCGACGACCCGTTTCTTCAAGGTTGTCTCTGCATTGATTAACCGATCTCGCTCTTTTGATTGCACTTTTCCTAAAGGAATACCGGTTTGTTTCGCAATAACGGCAAATAGATCTGCGCTTAAGAGCGCTGTTCGTTTCTCTTGGCTCAGTTTTCCCAGTTGATCGAGTGTTTTCTGGAGGTAATCAATGCGCTCCTTTACTGTTACGATCTTACTGAAGTCAACATCGGCATCCAATTGGGCCATTAGGATACAACTGACTTGGTTCATTAACTTGTAATGTAGCCATTCAAGTTCCGTCATTAATTGACTGTCTTCTTCGTTACCTTGTTGGTCGGACAATGTTGATAGTTCTTCCTTGAGAAGGGAGATATCGTTGGTAGACATGTCGTTCATCATCTTGACGAGAGCCATTGTTCGATCAATTAAGTCGAATGCAGAGTCTGGTAGTGCCTTTTCTGTCAGGTATCGTTTAGCCAGACGTATAGCTTCTCTCATGACAGGTTCCTCTATTCCTAAATGATGATATTCGGAATAGGAGCCCAGTGCGCCTTTTAATATGCGTAAACAGAGATTTGCATTTGGTTCTTCAAGAGTGATCTTCTCGAGCTTCGTGACAAATTCCTTATCTGTTTCTATATTCTTTGTATAACCGTCGATCGAGGCTGTACAAAGCAGAAGTAAACCTCCTTTTGCCAATTCTTGCTTAAGAATAGCTGAGGCGCCATAAAGATTACTTTGTTTATCGAATAATTTGTCAATCGACTCAATAATCAGTATGGCATTGGGCTGTTCCTTGATCTCACGGATGAGATTCTTGAAACGGTCCTCCAGTTCTCCTTTGTAGGAGGCGTCGGCACCAATACTTGCGAGATCGAGTTCGTAGGCGCTCGCATTGTCGAGGAAAGAGGGGATGTGTCCTTCATTCAATCGCTTGACAAAAGCGTTTATCAGTGCTGTTTTTCCGACACCAGCTTCACCCGTGATCAACAAGTTTGATTTCGTCTTACGTCCAAGAATCTCGAAAATGGTCGATATCTCATTCTCAAAACCGACGACAGCTCCAATCTTTCCATTACGAGCCTCCTCGATTTTGTTGATACAGTATTTACTGATAAGTCCACCGTTCTTGGATGGTCCTTTGGGGCTTGGGTTGTTCGCAGGCGTAGAAGCGGATGGCTGTCCAATTCGTTCGCATATCTCTGCAGCGTTGAGCGGCAGGGTTTTTAATTGCTCGAATGTGAATCCGACTCCGGGTGTTACCAACGAGGCCAATACACAGACCGGCTCGCGTTCGCTCATTCCAAATTTTTCCTTGTAGGCGTCGGCCTCTTCCATGACCGCTATCGCATCCTCAGAATAATCAAGGTCTTTCAGGGGCCTTGGTGCTCGTGGCGATAATTGCATCTGTACGTCGGCCCATTCTTGAAGATAATAATAATCCTTGTCAAGTTCACTCTCTATGAAATGAACCAGGCCCATACTTTTGTGTAGAACGGCCTTGAACAGGTGAGATGGGTAAATCGCGTCACTGCAATATTCTTCTGCGAAGGAATTTGCTATGTCTTTAAAGTTGTTCATTGTATTTTGGGTTGAACAAGTTGAACAAATAATTATTAGCTATTTGCAAATATAAAAGAAATATTGGAATATTCATAAAGTAATTTGTCTAATTTCAATTATTGCTGAAAACGCTGGCTTTTCTTTCAAATCTAACGTAAATCAAAAATGATTTCCTTGAGGATTGAAAATGATCCTCGTTTATTTCGACGGGAGAAAAATGATACTAAAAAAGAAGGTAGGTGTGCGACAATCGAAATATGTATTAGAATTAGAATATAATTCTTCTACTTCAAATACTCCGAGGATATTAAGTACCATAGAGACTGAATATGCACCGCAAGTACTGTCTGAATCGTCCTATTTGAGCTAAAATATCACGTCTTAAGCAAAATAAATGACGATTTCGTCAATGCTTTAAGTGAATTCTTTGTAAATTAGTGCATTATTTGATGTTGGAAAATTAATGTACAAAGTATAAATATAAATGATAACAAAACTCAAAGAATTAATGTCTCTGAATGCTGAAATGAGTTCAGAAGAGATAGAATTGCGGTTTACTCAAATAGCTAAATTACTCTTTGAAAATTTTGCGATACAAAAGGGAGAAAAAATCTATCTTTTCAAAGAGATTGAGTTTTATTTCTATAATAAGCATCATCGTGACATCATTACTCATCCTCGTTTTTCTGAATCTTTGTGTTGGTATATAAACGATTTTGGAGGGATTGATTTTAATTTTTCAAGTGAGATTTGCAAAATTGATAAGACTGACTCTCATGGGAAAAAGGTAAAGAAGTACATATTGGATGACAGCTCTTATTTTGGAGGTATTTTGATCCGCCAGTTAATCAGCGAGGATAAACACGAAATTTTAGAAGGACCTTGGGCTTGTGCAGAGCTGTTCAGACTCCATCATGCGATTGAACAGGACTATAATTTCCCTATTCTTGTAGAGCACAATAACGGTATGATTGGATATATTTGTAGACCCAGATTAAATCTTCTAACTGGTAAGCAGACTATCGAAAAGAAAGTGGATTATATACTTGGAGAATATCTATCGTATCCTGACCGGGAGGATTTATACGAGGAATTTTCCAACTTTAAGGATAAGCGATACAGATATTTGCGGTGTGACCAGTTGCTACATGACAGTGAAACAAATGAAGTCTATTTGTCACCCTGGCTGAAGGATAAGCAGGAAGGACATCCAGAATTTTATCAGCGCCTGACTAATCTTCTGAAGAATTGCGGCATAGAGCCCATAGAGTTGAAATACACCAAAGATTATTGGGTACGCGACTATATGCCTATTCAGTTGAATGAGAACGAATTCTTGAAGTATCAATATTATCCTGATTATCTGATGAAGAGCAATAATCCAGAGGATGCTGGAACACGAACTGAATGTACTAACGTACTACGTGGAATGGAGATAAATTGTCGTTCAACAAAGCTAATAATTGACGGCGGAAATATGGTCCCATGTGGACCTTATATTGTGATGACGGATAAGGTGTTTATCGAGAATGGTAAAGAAAAAGAGGATGCAGTGTTCAAAGCGGAGTTAGAGTCAGAACTTGGGCATCCAGTGATTATAATTCCATGGAAAATGCACGGTGACTTTAATGCTTGTGATACTGACAAGTACGGTCATTCGGATGGGTTTGTCAAATGGTGTGGTGGCAACCGTATCCTGATGGGCAATCATGGAGATCAATACCCGGAAGAAGCTGCTGCTATCCGACACATCCTTGAAGAATATGGCTTTGAAGTCACAGAGATGCGATTTGCAGATAAGGTGTCTTCTCAGCGGAGCGACCTGAATTGGGCTTACATCAATTTCCTGCAGGTCGGTAACAAGATTATCATGCCAATATTCAATATTAAAGAGGATGTTATTGCTTGGCAATATATACATGAAGCATTCCCTGATTGCGAGATTCATCAAATTGAAATGGCTGAAGTAGCCGAAGAAGGTGGGGCCCTACATTGTATCAGCTGGAATATTAGACGATAGAGTGTATTGGTATTGAGGGATTATATCATTCTTTACAAATTATTATAAACAGATACCTTCTTCCGTGTCTTATTCTCTTTCATGACATTTTAAATTCTTCAACTTTTTTCAGTCAAAGACAATTAATTGATTATTATTTGTTCAGACTTAAATATTTTAGTATATTTGTAATATGTGTTATTATTGTTAATATTAAATTCTACTACAATGGCTATAATTGATAGTGTTAGGTGGGCGCCTCAAGGTGATGAGACTATCTATGCATGGCGTTACCCTGAGACTAATCTGAGTACTTACACTCAGTTGATAGTCGCAGAATCCCAAGAAGCGGTATTGTTCTCAAAAGGTAGAATAATTGCCAAGTTCGGTCCAGGAAAACACACTCTGAATACAGAGAACATTCCTATTTTACGTTCTTTATACGGATTGCCTTTTGGTGGTAAGAATCCGTTCACAGCAGAAGTCTGGTTTGTAAATAAACTGCAACCATGTAATATTGAGTGGACTGCCAGTAGTATGTCAATACACGATGTTGACTACAATACCCAGTTACCTTTAAAGGTATCCGGGCAGTATGGTCTTAAAGTGGTTGATGCAGAGAAGTTCCTCATAAAGATAGTTGGTACGAAAAGCCAGTTTACGGAATATGATCTTACTGAACACTTCGCCGGAGAATTTAATACCAAGTCAAAGTCGGCCATAGTGCAGTATATGATGAATAATCGTATAGGTTATAAACAGATTTCAGCTTTTCTTGACACTATATCAGAATATCTTAAAGGTGTAATGTCTGCTTTTTGGAATGAATATGGTTTAAGTCTTCTGAAATTTTATGTCACTTCAATTGACATAGATGATTCCACTATTGAAGGCCGTAGAATTAAAGACGCTATATCACGCCAGAGTTCAATGTCGATTACTGGTCATACTTGGCAACAGGAACAAATTTTTGATACAGCTAACAATGCCATCGGAAATCTTGGCTCTGGAAACGTGGGACTGCTTGGCGGACTTCTTGCCATGAACATGATGAGCAATATGGGAGGTGGCATGAGTTCCAGAATGATGCAGCCACAATACAATCAGCCTACATTCGGTGGAAACCAGAATCAGGGCTCTGCTTCAGGTATGAGTGGACCTCAACCTACCATGGGTGGTCATGCTGAGAAAATGGTGTATTGCTCAAATTGTGCGAAGAAATTCCCGAGTACAATGAAATTCTGTCCGCATTGTGGAGATCCTTACAATCCGTGTCCTCACTGTGGTACAGACAATGATTTGAATGCCAAACGATGTATTAGTTGCGGTGCGCCGTTGCAGTCCACAGAATCTTTTTGTCCTTATTGCAATGCTCCCCTTACTCCGGGTAGTTCATTTTGTGGAAATTGTGGAAAACAGGTTATCACGAGTGATACGTGTAGCCGGTGTGGAGCCACATTTCCTCCAAACGCAAAATTCTGTCCGAGGTGTGGAAATAAACGTTCATAATTGTTCATAAAACTTTTCATTATGAATACAAAAGATATCTTATCATGGCTGGCTTTGGTGTTGGGAGCTGCCATTATCATAGGTTTATTTTTCATTTTTCTGAAAGATATGCCTGACGATTTGTTTGTGCTTAATCTTTGTGTTTCTCTTTTAGTCTATGCACTGTTTTATGTCGATGTGCTTGTTCCGTGGGTGGATTGGCGAGATAAATCTAAAAGCCGTATAGGTTCCATAGGTCTAAGGTGGACTGTGACGTGGATATATGCTATTCTAGCCATTGGCTCTATGGTTGTGTGCAACACGATTTTTAATGTTGGGTTTTCCGCACAATTGATAATACATGGAATGCTCTTGCTGATACTCATATTAGGTATATCAGGAGCTTTGCATGCTTCTGATAAGGTTACTTCTGTTTATAATAAAGAGATGGCAGCGCAAAAGGGGATAACTGAAATGCGTCGTGCTTTTGGTGAACTAAAACAAATGGTCTATAATTCCTCTAATACACCGCAAGAAGTTCAACGCAAAATAGAGAAGATTGAAGAAGACCTTCGCTATATATCTCCATCGGAACATCCTGAGGCAGCCGCTTTGGAAAAGCAATTTTCGGAGATGGTACGTGATTTCTGTATAAATGTCAACAGCTATTCTGAGAACAGTGACAGAGTTATGAGTTTGCTTGAAAAAGTCGATTATATTTTAAAAAGTAGAAAATCAATATATTCACTTTAAAATCTAATTCTATGTACGGTAAAATTTTTCCAGAGTCTGGTAGTATTTATCAAGACCAGGCCAAAATTCTTTTTGACTATTATCAGCAGGCTGCCGAAAGAATTGTAGCAGAGGAGGAGCGTATTGAAAAGGAAATATGCATACTTGAAGAAGATAAGGTGATGCTTGAAAAAGAAATTTCCGATTTGTGGGTGTGGTTTCTTACCATAATCTTGTTCTTTGTATATTTTATCAAGAAAAACGGACTTCAGAAAAAGGTTGACGAGATTGATTTACGTATCAATGAGTTCAAAAAACAGCATAATGAAATTTTTAGGGACTATAAAGTTACTAAATTGGGAGTAGCTTATGTTCCTATTGCAGAGCAAATGAGATATGCTGACAAGAGTTTTATTGTCGATTATACGGGATGTGTACAGGAGTCGGAACTGACTATGCAATTGTCACGCCGCAATGATTTGCTCATTGAAACTATTGGCAAGCTTGAACAGTTGTTTGGTGAGGCTCCGATTGTTGAATCTTCTGACGAGACAGAAACTATTGAGACAGACGATTATTCAACATCAATCCAGGAGTTAAATCAGCATAATTATATAGGAAACATGGAGCGTTCCTTGCGTACCATTGCCTATTGTATGGAGGACCTTGATACCACTTCCGTGTCGCTGCCTCTTGTACCAGAAGGAAGTGGTTATCAGCAGTTTCTGAATGATTTTGCTACACGAGAAATACCTGAGAATGCGCAAGTGGTTTCTGTGTTTGATAAGGAACGTTATGCCGACAGTATAGAGAAGTTTCAGGAACTTAATAAACTGAAAGATTCACTTTCTACAAAGACTCAGCAGTTTGAGGACGTGTTGAAGTCGCTTATGATGACAATGGCTAATTCCGTACAGGCTATATCTGCATTGAAAATAGCTTCGGTTGATAAAGTTGTATTTGAGTCCAACAAACTTCTTTTCAATATACTGAAAGCCCCTTATAACCATTATTCCCCCATGTTGGAATTTGACGAGATTGAACGTATCAGAAACGAGAAATTTGATTACGGAGAGGATATACAGAATTATGAGCCGTTTAAATTGAAGCAGAGTTCACGTGTGAAGTTTAACTTGTTAACAGGTATGTGGACAGCTGAAGATGGAAGTACAACGAACATGCCTTTTGGCGTACATCAGATTTATGAAGAAATTGTGGCTCCTGTAGTGCAGAACCTTATGATGGAGAATAGAATAGAACGTCTTAAGATTTACAATCATATCAAGGATCAGAAGATAGATTACCTCAACAAGTGGCATCAGGATACGGACGCTTTTTATAGAGCGAATCGTGCTGAAAGTTCCGAAATTATAAATCTGATGCAGGAAAGCTTACGAGAATATGTGGCATCATACAATACACTCATTTCATTGAAACGTACAGAAGACAGCATGGCTAAGTCAAACGGAGAGCTTGACAGCACAGTGGTAAATGTAGTGGACAATACAGAAGAAACACTTGCGGCGTTTGAACTCCAGTCACAAGAATTCCAGAATACCCAGGCAAGTTTCGAGGATTATATGGAACGCCTGAAGGAAGACATAGACATGAAGGCAGAGAAGTTCGGCCACGTGGAATACTACGATGCGAAACTTCGCGATGGATATTCAAACGAGGTGGCAGTTGCCGCAAGCGAGATCCATAACCTGGACGAAAGGCGCAAGTTGTTGGCCGAAGTTAACCCGTTGTTGGCTAAAACATCTGAGCTTCTCCCTCGGCCTAATGTGGAAGATATCACTTTCGAACATATATCACTCAACCTCCCTGCAATGGCAAGAAATGTACTTGAAGAGCTTGAGGCATCTAAGGATGGTGCTGAAAATGATACCGAAAAATCCGAAGCAGCGGAATGTACAATTGATGGTGAAAAGCCTGTAGATTATTCTGCGTCGAAAGAAGAAAATAACGATTAAACACTTGAATCATGGCACGAATAGATTGTTTGATAGACACCAATCCGATGGCAAACGAAATGAGATCGGTGTCAAGAAATATTCAGGGAACAACAGCCGCCATTGTCGGAATGAAAGCTGCCGTGATCAAGGCAGAGCAAAATGCAGCCGACCATGTATGCAGAAATGTAAACAAAGGTTTTTATACGCTGATACATTCGCAGATATCACAGAAAATAGCTAAATTGCAGAGCGAGGTGGATTCCCATATCATGAAGCTGAACCAGCTTCGCAAACAGTTGCTTTCCATTAAGGAACGAATGGAAAGAGACTATGGAATGATATCACAGAGATATATCAAACTCTTCAATGGGCTTAACAAGAACCTTGAGCAGCGTGTTTACGAACTTGACAAGCCTATCATGGAATTTGCGATGAAAGACATTAATACCATATCCAATAGGAAAAAACACATGACAGCCACGGTACCCACGTCGCAGAAAGAATCACTGTCAATAAGCCAGAAGATACTTACTTCCAACATGAAGTTTCAGGGAATGAGAGTGATAGATTCCATGTCAAGGTTTCTGATGGATATGAAAAAGCAGGATGAACTGACTCAGAAAATCCTTCTGAATACATCATCTTTAGAAAAAGATGCATGTTTGATGGTGCCAGTAATCATCAGCGAATCAAGGTATGACAAATACGGGAATACCCGTCTTGATGTAATTCCTCCTTCTGAAGGTCTTAGTGGAAAGGCTCAGGAAAGTATTTGCTCGGCGATTAGTATGGTAGCGATGAAATTCGATTGGCAGGAAGAATCGTTGAGTAACGAGATTAAGAGTGAATTTAGCAAATATTTGTCCTCATCATCAGCCCCGCAGCGAGTAAAGGATATGGCAAATAAACTCTTTTCCTCAAATAATGTCCAAACCATAAAATAAAGCAGCATGAGTTATAATCGATCATTTTCCAAAAGAATAGCCATGCATTATTCCGGTACAGTGCATTATCCACCATCCAAGGATGGCGGCTCAGTTCCATTTAGCGGTACCGTATATGAGGATGTTCATGTTAATGTAGAAGTTGACACTTCTGCTTTTGACAACAGTGTAGGTGAATGCAACAATACGGTAGGAGTACTTACCGGTTCTGTAGTGGCAACAGAAGCTGCTCAGACCGCTTCCATCCGCGACAAGGCAATGCAGGTGGGAGATACCATTATAAATGGTTTCTTCAAAACTGTACGCTCTGAGATAAGCCAGCAGATAGTGGAGCTGAAGAACAGGATTGATGCTACATTACTTCACCTCAATGCCCTGTCAAAACGATGTGTTGAAAAACAGCGGCAGATGCAAAATGACTATCAGAGACTCACCGGACAGTATCTTAAGATATTTACTGACCTGAACAACGAATTGAAGAATCGTATATATGAACTCGACAAGCCTGCATTCCTGTTCAAACAGGAAAGCGACAAGAGTTCGTATCATACGCTTAGTAGTGACATGGTAAGTACCGTAGCTGTGTCAGGAGCCGAAAGTAGCAGAGTAGAAGCAATGATAAGTGCATCAGTAGCAAAGAAAAGTGCTTTAAGAACTATAGGAGTTGTAAATGCTTTCCTTGACAAACAGAGAAAGACTGACAATATCCTGCATAACAGTATCCACAATGAGAAAATGGATGCAGTATATTATATTCCTGTGTGTTACATCGAGATAAATGGTAATGACAACCGTATTGACAGAAAGGTATATCATCCACAGACGATTGGTACCATTAACGAAAAACTACTTCTCGAAAGTTTTAATAACATGGAAAATTGGAAGGACTTTTTAGGCGATAATGCCGAACAGATAAAGCTTAGTTTTAATGTAGAACTAAGCAGCAAATATCAAACTTCCGATGTCCATGAAGTGCGTGTAAGAGACTGTATGGTACGTATGTTCAACAATAATCTCATTAAAATGTTATAATTTATGAAAGAACTGAAAGAAATTCGTTTTAACGAAACAGATATAATGTTGCAGGATAACTTAGTAAGAGGATCTATCCTGCCGGAAAAGATTGCGGAACTGAACCGAAACATTATTTTCAAAGGGAATAATGTCGTAGAGGGACCGGTATATGCATATCGTCTTGAAGTTCGTGAAGGTGATCTTGATATACAGGGTTCAGTATTTGCACAGCATGAGCTGTATGTCAATTCTGACGCAAAAGGTAAGATTGAATTCAAGAAATGTGTCGGTTCTGCCAATTCCGTGGTCTCCAGGGCTTCTAATTGCAAATTGATGTTTTATTCAGATATAAATGCCAAATCTATATCTTTGAACAATGCTTTTGTGGCGGGAAGTCTATATGCCGACGATATAGTACTTGAAAATTGTGTGGTGATAGGTGGCGTATTTGCTACACAGGAGCTTAATTTGAGGAATTCTATAGTGGGTACATTCAATGCGCCAATTGTGAAAATCTCCGAAATAGTTAATCTGTTGTTGCCTAGTGCTTTCTCCATAGAAAGAATTTATTCAGCTGCTAATTCCAAACTCTATAATCTCAGTCTTGCCGATCTTGGTTCATTATACCGTGGAAAGCCTGAAGCTGCAGATTCCGGAAGAATAGAAATAAATCTTGAAGCAGACGAAGTGAAGAGTAAACTGGTGAATAAGGATGTCCAGAAGACTCTTCGAAGCTATACAGTGGTAGGGAAGGTTCTTGCGGCAGACCTTTTGGATACAGACAAATTCCAAAATCATTTTCTGTTGACAGCTGCCAGCCTTGGTACACAGCTGCTTAAGACTTATGATTTAGAAACAGATAATGGGAAAAGTATTCCTTTAACAGTAGAAAATATCCGTAATTTCTTTTTCCAAATCCTTACAGGCAAAATCCAGGTTCGTGACATGGACGGTAAGTTTGATATCTCACAGATAGCTGGGCCTTGGGCTGAAAAAAGTTGAACAAATCAAAATGTTATGAAAGTGTATTAGACACGGAAGAAGGAACGATATTATTCGGATAGGCACTGAATTTGTCTAGTCCTAAAATAGTGTCATACCTAAAAGGTGTAACAGAATGAAAAAGACTTAACTTTTTCAGGCAGCGATATACTGAAGATAATCTCGATTATTCTGTTCCCAATAGCTTAAATGAGCGGTAATAAGGCCGTAAAGGTGTTTAATTGGCC
>ERZ779865.254-NODE-254-length-49444-cov-5.257142_pt1 | contig 49444 bp, 65 predicted proteins | sample MGYA00433088_ERZ779865 | MGnify/ENA primary metagenome ERZ779865 (study PRJEB29588, sample SAMEA2151703) | human gut metagenome | biome: human gut; feature: human-associated habitat; material: faeces | place: Denmark | collected 2008/2010 ... | reverse complement strand
ACCACCTTTCTGTGCGGCCAGGCAACTTTCCACTGAATTGGTACAAATCTCAAATTGATACTTTCCCATAGTTGTGATATTAAAAAAGGGCGAATTTCTTCGCCCTTATATGAATCTTCTTTTGAATCGTTACGTTATTTAGCGAAACTTACCGCACGTGTTTCGCGGATGACTGTAATCTTCACTTGTCCCGGATAAGTCATTTCGTCTTGAATCTTCTTGGCGATTTCGGTTGACAGGCTTTCCGTCTGTTTGTCGTCAATCTTGTCTGCACCTACAATGACACGGAGTTCGCGTCCGGCTTGGATGGCGTAGGTTTTGGTAACACCAGGATATGACATCGCAAGTTGTTCGAGGTCATTCAGACGTTTGATGTAAGCTTCTACAATTTCACGGCGTGCTCCCGGACGTGCTCCAGAGATGGCATCGCAGACTTGTACGATAGGAGCCAATAGACTGGTCATTTCCACTTCGTCGTGATGAGCACCGATGGCATTGCAGATATCTGCCTTTTCTTTGTATTTCTCTGCTAGTTTCATACCCAATAGAGCGTGCGGCAATTCAGGTTCTTCATCAGGAACTTTTCCGATATCGTGTAACAAGCCGGCTCGTTTTGCCTTTTTCGGATTCAATCCTAATTCAGAAGCCATTACGGCACATAGATTGGCTGTTTCACGAGCGTGCTGTAACAAGTTCTGTCCGTATGAAGAACGGTATTTCATCTTACCAATGATACGAATAAGTTCCGGATGCAGTCCATGGATACCCAAATCGATAGTGGTACGTTTACCCGTTTCAATGATTTCGTCTTCTACCTGCTTACGTACTTTGGCTACCACTTCTTCAATGCGGGCCGGATGAATACGACCGTCGGTTACCAGTTGATGCAAGGCCAGGCGAGCAATTTCACGGCGAACAGGGTCGAAAGCAGAAAGTACAATTGCCTCCGGAGTATCGTCTACTACGATTTCTACGCCTGTGGCAGCTTCTAATGCCCGGATATTACGTCCTTCACGTCCGATAATGCGTCCTTTAATTTCGTCTGATTCAATATGGAATACGGTGACAGAATTTTCAATGGCTGTTTCTGTAGCTACTCTTTGGATAGACTGGATGACGATTCGTTTCGCTTCACGGTTGGCCGTAAGCTTGGCGTCGTCCATAATATCATTAATGTAAGACTGTGCCTGGGTTTTAGCTTCTTCCTTTAAGGATTCTACCAGACGTTCTTTAGCTTCTTCCGCAGACAATCCTGAAATGGTTTCCAGTTTTTCTCTTTCCTGTGATTGAAGCGTATCCAGTTCTTCTTTTTTCTTTTCAATGATTACAAGTTGGGCGTCCAGATTTTCTTTGATGGCCTCTGTTTCGTTGCGTTTACGCTGAAGCTCTTCGTTCTTTTGGTTCAGCACCATTTCCCGTTGCTTCAATTTGTTTTCCGCCTGTTGGATTTTCTGGTTTCGGAGAGCGACTTCCTTTTCCAGGTCTGCCTTTTTGTTTAGAAACTTTTCTTTTACTTCCAGAAGTTTGTTTTTCTTGATTACCTCAGCCTCTGTTTCGGCTTCTTTGATAATGGTGTCATATTTCGTCTTCAAGCCATACTTAAAGAATCCATACGACAATGCACCTCCAACCAGGAAGGCCACAATCACTAGTATTACTGTCGTCAACATTATAATTAGTTTAAATATATAAATAAAAAACGCATAAACTTCTCTGCGGGAAATCCCATCAGATAAAGCTTATGCGTGAATGTTTTCTCTTTATGTATCTGTCTATAAACCTTTGTTCCGGCTGTCTCGTATATATCTTTCAATATCTTCGTTCAGCTCCTTTAGCTTTTCTTGATAAGGTAAGGTGTCATTCCTTTCCTTCATGGAAAAATTTTCATAAGCTAAGTCAAGTGCTACCATTTTCCAGTGTTGTATGCTACTGAATTCAGGAAATGCACTTCGGTATTTATTTAGTTTATAATTAATCTGTTTGGCAGCTTCCCGATAACCTTCCTCTTCTGATGGAAGTATGGATACTGGATATCGTTCGTTGTCAATGAGTAGATTAAATCTCTTTTTTTCGTCCATAAAAGTATATACTTTACCGTCGTAGTCTTATTCATTCAGCAAAGCGATGCATTTATCGACTTCACGCACAAGTTTCGCCAGTCGTTGTTTCGTATCGCGGAGGTCGTTGTCGTTGATACTGAGAATACGGGCGTTTTTCAAATTGATATACTTGGTTTCCAATTCTTTCCGGCTATGCTCCAGTTGGGCCAGTTCTTCGTTTCTTTGGCTGATTTCTTTTTTTAAGGAGAGATTTTCTTTTTCCAGTTCCTCGTAAAGATACAGTAATTGTCTCAGTCTGCCCTCGAAAGTATTTAACAGCTTTTTGTCCTCTTCTGTCATCCGTATATCAAAAAATATACACAAATATACAGTATTGGTTGGAAAATCAAAAATATTTGTTGTGGATTTTATTAAAAATTGTGAGATTGTGGGCGGGTGAAATCTTTTGTGTATGGATTTTTTCTGTCTGATAATTCTTTTTACCTTTGTGGTTGCATTGAGGTGACATTAGATGCGTTTTTTTTTAATGTTTTAAAAATCAAATCATTATGTATACTGTTATAAAACGGATGGAAATTTCGGCCTCTCATCGTTTGCAGCTTTCTTATGAAAGTAAGTGTGAGAACCTGCATGGGCATAATTGGATTGTCACTGTGTATTGTCAGGCTGAGGAATTGAATGAGGACGGAATGGTAGTCGATTTTACGCACATTAAAGAAGTAGTAAAAGGGCAACTTGATCATAAAAATCTGAATGACGTGTTGCCTTGTAATCCTACAGCCGAGAATATAGCCAAATGGATTTGCGACCGTGTTCCTCATTGTGTGAAGGTAGAAGTGTGTGAATCTGAGGGGAATAGGGTGGTTTATGAAAAAGATTAATGAAATATTCTACAGTCTTCAAGGGGAGGGCTTTTATGTAGGTACACCGGCTGTGTTTGTTCGTTTCTCAGGTTGTAATCTGAAGTGTGACTTTTGCGATACGCGTCATGAGAAAGGTACTTTCTTGTCGGATGAGGAGATAGTGGAAGAGGTTTGCCGTTATCCTTGTCGGATGGTAATCCTTACGGGAGGGGAACCTGGGTTATGGATAGATGAACCTTTGATAGAAGCATTGCATCGTGCGGGTAAATACGTATGTGTGGAAACCAATGGGACTTGTGTACTTCCTTCTTCGGTTGACTGGGTTACTTGTTCACCGAAAAAAGGTGGAAGTTTGCATGTGGCACGGATAGATGAAGTAAAGGTGGTATTTGTGGGACAGGATGTGGAGCCTTATTTGCAGTTGAAGGCTTCCGCTTATTTTTTACAACCATGTTCGGGGAAAAATACCACTGAAGTTGTGGAATACATCAAACAACATCCTGTATGGAGGTTAAGTTTGCAAACACATAAGTTGATAGATATTCCTTGATTGTTTTTATACAAAATGTAAGAATATGCATTCAGACGTGTTGGTGTTTTTTAACAACTTTCACGCCTGAATTTGTTAATAAACATATTTGTTCTTGAGAGAATGTGTGTACAGACAATAAAAAAAGATACTCCCGCTAATCACTATTAGCAGGAGTATCACAACACAAAAACTAAACTAGACTTAATCTTGTGAATGTGATACTTCCTGTTGAAAATCAATTAATTATAAATGTTGACTTTTAGCCGACTGGAATAAAAGTGGAATATGTTGTAATAGATGGTTTAAATACCATCTATTGTTTCTAAATATTTCTTACCTGATTTTGTTCTATATCTGACGGTAACTTCAGATTCCCAATAGCTTTTTACTATATCTGACAACCCGTCTGGTACAAATAGTTGTATAGTTTTATCTTCTGTATAAATTTTTACTTTTTGGCCTATAGCATCTGCTGCAGTTAGCATTCCTTTTATCTCAATCAGTTCTGAATTTCTACGTGTAGATTGGGGCTCATCGTTTTCAATATTCTTTTTGATAGATTCAATCATGCTTTTTCTGCTTTTTTGAAGTGAAGTTCTCTTTTGTACTCCATTATTTATTGATGTTATACCAAATAGTGATACTTCTTCTCCGTCAGGTGCAAGTTCTTTAGTTAGTGCTATAAAGTTACTTCTGTATGATTCATCAGGTATGTTTGCTTTCAAAGCCTCCATATTATCATCGTCGATGAGTGCTATGTTTGTTGTAATATCCTCAATGACGTGTTCTAAGCTGTTAAAACCTGGTATTGGTGTATCTTTGTCTTTTGAAAATTTTATTGTAAATGCAAGACTCGCAGGCCTTAATGCTGATAAAAATGAGTTACAGTATGGTTTTAACTCTTTTGATATTTGACCGTTCTTTCTAAAAGGTTTTCCTGCTGTTCTTTCAATTGTTCTTTCTGTGAGTTTTACAAAATTGTTTATTCTACTTAAGACTTCTTCGCTCTTGGCTATTCCATTACTTACTCCTTTTCCGGAAATAACGAGTTGTATTTCTCCTTCCTGTAGTTCTACTCCTTTCACTTGCATGTGTCTTTCAAAGTTTACCATTTCAAGTAAATCTCTTAGTTCCTCTGCTATTTCAAAAGGTGGTTCTTCCCATAAAGCATATGCTATCATTTTTTCGGCTTCTCTGTATAGCTTTGCATTGTAAGCGAGACTTGCAGCACTTCTGATTAGTACAGACTCTGTTGGCTCACCTATACGATTCTCTCGAGCATATATTGCTATTTTCCTTTCTTTTTCAAAAGCAAGCTCATACAGCCTTAAGGACTCATCGGTTTCCTTTCTAAGTTTGCATAGATCTGCTCTGTCTGCTAAATCCATTGCTTCATTATGTAGTATTCTTATATCCATAACTATTTCTTTTGTGCAAATTTAGCAAATGGAGAGCTAAATTCAACAATTGATATATATGCAGGTAACTGCGTAGAGTCTGATTGGTTCGTTTGTTTAATCTTTTTTTTGAATCTTGTTTCAAGAGGCTTTTCTCCTCCTGTAAATATTCCGGAGACCTCCAGTCTGGCCGACTTTTTAAATGGTATGTCATCATCATGGCCTAGCCAGTAGTCGACCCCTGTTCCTTTCCTAGAACGTTCTATGATTGTATAGTCTGTTTCATGTATGGCCAACATTGCAGAGATACATACGGCACCGTGTTCTGTGGTGTATTCCTGATCTTTATATGTCCTATCAATCTGGTCATCAAAATAATCTTCCCAGAGGATTTCATATTCTTTTTCGTTATCGCCTTTCAAAGGCATTATGACATTTTGAGGATGTCCTGACCTATGAAGGCAAACCATACATGCTTCATATAATTGACCGGCAGCAATTTTTGTTATACCAGGTAGACCTTCTTTTATTTTTCTAATATCTAATTCTTCTGGCATTATATAGTAGTTTTTACTTGTTTAATATAATAAATCACACACACATACACACAAATGTAGTTAAATTTTTTTATGTTTGATTTTGATTTAACTGAGAATTACATTGTTGGCCGTATTTTTTTACATGGTCAACGATTTTTTACCCTATCTTACGTTGATTATTTGCTATTATAAGTTCAGCTTCCAGTTCCTTGATTCTTCTCTGCAGGTTGTTGATGGTGTCCTGCTGGAAGGCTATTGTGTCAATCAGCTTGCTTAATCTGTCGTTTTCGTTTGAATCAGTTGGCTGTTCAGATGTCAGCAGCATTTCTCCTGTACCTTGTATTAACCAGTTAGTATCAATATCGCTAAAATTCGATGCAAGTCTATAGATTAATTCAAAATCAATAGTGTTACTTTTTTTATTACAATATTTATTGAGCGTTGAATAACTAAATCCAATTTCTTTAGATAATGAACGTTGATTTAAAGACTTGTATTCCATTAGTTGTTCTAAGCGTTCAATAAGTCCATTATTAATTTCCTGCTTATCCATATATCCTACATAAATGTTAAAAATAGCTATATTGCGATATTTTTATAAGAAAATATTTCTATATATCGCAATATTGCGATACCTTTGCAATACAATCAATCACACATACAAAAATAGAAATTAAAACGAATAATTGAAAATGAAAACTGATGAATTTTTCTACGAAAATGAAGCTGAAAGTCTTAAAGCTGACATCGAAAAAGCTAAGTATATGACAGAAGAAGAGATGCAATCTTACTTCAATACAGACGACAGCAAGGAAGATTTCATAAGTTTTCTTGAAGATGAACTCAAAGTTGCTGAAAGCCACATTGAAAATGATGATGATTTCGGCATCGTTGACCCCGGCTTTGCAAATGAAGCCGATTACTTGAGATACAAATTTGCGTAATAAAAACCTCACTAAAAGTCAAAACCATTATGGAAATTAAACCAACCAAGTATCAGCCAGGACAGAAAGTCTGGACACTTATAGGAATGAAGGCTGAAGAGAAAACAATCAAGGGTATCAACATCAGTGTGGATTCCGATGGAGTACAGAAGAACTACTATTACATGTTGGTCCCAAAAGAAAAGGAATGCTCCAGTGAAGCATTTGCATCTTATTCCGAGAAAGAACTCTTTAGTTCAAAGGAAGAGATGAGAATTAGTGTTTTCGGTGATTGACAAATCAAATCCCGGTGTGGCCTGACCGCCTATCCGGGAACAATAGAGAAGAGTTCCTTGACATCTTTTGGCTGACGGACATACTGGTATGGTATAGTAATTCACCGTGGATAACGGGCGGTCCGACAGAGTGTAGAATTGTAGCAATTCGGCCTATTGTAGTAGGTTTTACGATATGATATTAGCTGGAGTAGCTTAACGGTAGAGCACAACATGGGTTATAAAAAATAGAGATGCAATAATGAATATCGTTGATGAAAGGGTTCGACTCCCTTCTCCAGCCCTAATTCAAATTAGTTTGTTATGGTTATAGATAATTCGATAGAAACTGCCGAGTCATTGAAAAATCTATTTGCAATGCTTTATTTTGTGGCAGCATGGGCATTCGGCATGGTTTCTCCATGCCTTGTTTATGAAATATGGAAATCGTGTAAGGAAAAGCGACCTTTTGATTTTAACGGAGCCAATTATTGGTGTCCTATTGCGATTGTGATGTTGGTCATTTCTTCTGTATTATGTATGATTTCTTTTTTCTTTATGATTGCTGAGCATCTTTTGAGATTCGTTAATTGCTTGGATTAAGAAATTTTCTGTAGTCTCTTCAAATTTCGTGAATGCTTCCTCGTATTTATTGATTTTATCGGGGTATGGCAAATCCTTGCTGTATATTATGTCCCTGAGTTCATCATAAAGCAGTGAGGAACTTTGTACGAGTGAATCATATTTTTCATAAAGTTCTTTATCAAGGTAGAAATGCAATTTCAGGTTCTTGTTTTTCATGTCAATAAGAGGCTCATAAGCTATCTTATTCAATTCAAGGATGTCTGTTTGCCCATTGAGGATGTCAATCAGGTTGATGTTTCTCATTGCTGCCTTGTATGAAAGAAAAGAGTCGAGGAATTCTGATATGGAATTGACGGAGTTTGAGTAGAAGGTTTTGAATTTTAGTTCTTTTTTTCTGATACTCAACTTGTAAAGTTCTCTGATAAAAAAGAATATAATTCCTACTAGTAATGATAAGGAATCTAAGTGGTTAAGAAGAAGTTCGATAAAATGTTTCATAAATCTTAATTTTTTAGTTTGACAGCGTAAAATTAAGAAATCCCTCCGGAGAAATCCCATGATTATAAAATCTCGGAGGGAACATTCCGAGGTTGTTTAATGGAAGAACGGCACCAGTCTGAGGGCATAAAGATTTGGGTGCAGGTGGCGGTTCGAATCCGTCTCTCGGAGCGAATAAAATTTAAGTTGTTATGAGAATTTTGTCATATATATGGTTTGCCATATTGTCGTTGAAATTATGGGCACCGTTTCTTTGGTCATTGGCTGTAACTGCCAGTTCTTTTGGATTGTTGTACAGTGCTCTTTCCACTCATGGAAAGTTGCAGGGAGTATGGACGCTTGTTTGCGTAATATTTGTTGTGTTTTCGTTGAAGTTGAACGTTGTAATGTGGAAGGAAATATGGAAGAAGTAATTGACAGGAAACCAGTTATCGCGACTCTCCGTAATATGCAAGTTGGAAGTGACGAAGTGTTCAGCATTGACCAGAAGGTTACTGTGATGAATACTATCACATGCCGTCTTGACAAAGAGAGACGCAGTGGCATGAAGTGGTCATGTGTATCAGACCGTGACCGTGGTGTAATAATCGTAACTCGTATAAGCTGATGGTGTTCGAACTAAATGGGAAGTTTATGACTACAATATTGTCAGATAATACAGCAGGAATGATTCTTGAGAACATACTTCTTGCAATGGAAGGAATAAAGTTCAGCAAGTCTCAGGCATCAGGAATAGTCGGTTCAGAGAACAGGCTGGAAAAGCTTGTCGAGAGCGGTAAGATACGTGCCGAAAAGAAGACTGACTGTCAGAACGGGAAATGGTTCTGCAACGGTGCTGACGTGTTAAGGTATTGTTCGTACAAGAAGAGACACAAGAAAAGGAAGAAATCAAGAAGCCTGTGAAGGTGATTATTTTCTACATAAATGTTAAATTATTCGTTTTAATTTCATTCCTGTACGGACTTCTTGAGAAAGCCGTCCGTACACACACTGGGCAATTAGTTTAATGGTAGAATATCGACAGTTTCCATGTATTAGTGTTTCTTTAAATTGTCTTGCTTTGTCGAAGGTACGGGTTCGAATCCCGTATTGCCCGCAACCCTTTATAAGTTATCCGTTACAAATCCGAGAGTAGGGCGAAGATAGCGCAGGTTTTATCCGCACGGCATCGGTTAGCCGTTGACTCTATCTGAAAGGTAACGCGAAATCGGACAGGATTGGAATGTATGATGTGCCCCGGAGAATATGCTTCGGGGCTTTTGTTTTGATACAACTAAAAGAAAAAGATATGGTAAAAGTAACAGAAAACTGGGCATCGACCTTGCGAGGCATGAATGTCGGTGAGATTGTGATATTCCCCATTTCCTCTATCTCTTCAGTGAACACGACCATTTCCAGATTGCGTCTGGAGATGTGCATGGAAGGGGCCGACTGGAAGCGGGTGGGAGAGATAGACCGGAAAAAAGGTGAATTCAAGGTAAAACGTGTGTCATGAATGCTTTATCTGAGCGTGAGCACCTGGTTGCAGAGCAGTATTGCAAGGGGCTTGCGGATAAGGAGGTGGCCGACAGTCTTGGCCGCTCCACATGGACAATCAAGGCACAGAAGCGCGACATATACCGGAAGCTGGGTATCAGCAAGGATACGGAGCTGGTTCTGTATATGTTATGCGAAAAGCTAAAAATCAACTTCGACCTGAAGGAGATTCGCAAACATGGGCTGGAAATATTCTTCTCATTCCTCTTTTTGCTTATGGCGGTTACAGACTACCATGTGGACATGAGAAGATGCCGGATGCAGACAAGAGCAAGAGTAACCAGAGTAACAAGGAGGAGAGCAGATGGAGATTGACGCATGGCAGTTGAAGGTGATAATCCGTGAGACCGCGAAGGAAGCGGTGGAGGAATACATCAGACGCAGCAACCCGACTTCTGACGAGATAACCTATTCCAAGGCGTGCCGCAGGTACGGTGAGGGATGGCTGAACCATCAGATAGCCATCGGGGCCGCAAAATGGATACGGAAGGGAGTATATCAGAATTCCCCGAAGATATTTTCCATAAAGCAGTTGGACGATTTGAAGTATGGCCCTTCAAGTCAGCTTAGAGCTGCAATGGGATGAAAGCACGTCCGGAGAGGTCTGGCCGCCTTTCAGGACAAAAGATATATCAGTTTATTAACCACTTAAATTTTTTAATTATGGGACTTATTAAGAAACCAAATGAATTGCAGGTAAAGAAAACCTTGTCAGCACTTATTTACGGACAGCCAGGTATGGGAAAGACCACGCTGGCCTTGTCGGCACCGCATCCGCTTCTTCTGGACTTTGACGGTGGCGTACACCGTGTGAACGCTGCCCACCGTGTGGATACGGTACAGATAACGAAATGGGAAGAAGTGGATGAAGTGATGCAGTCGCCTGAGATTGCCGACTATGCTACGTTCGTAATTGATACAGCCGGAAAGATGCTTTCCTTCATGGACAAGTATATCATGCAGAACAATCCGAAAATGCGCAAGGCGGATGGTACTCTTTCCCTTCAGGGCTATGGAGTACGAAAGAACATGTTCATCAACTTTGTAAATCAGGTATCCCTTATGGGCAAATCGGTGATATTCGTTGCGCATGAACGTGAGGAAAAGAACGGTGAGGAAAAGCAGATACGTCCGGAAATCGGTGGTTCATCTGCCGGTGACCTGATTAAGGAGCTGGATTTGGTCGGTTACATGGAAGCTATCGGAAAGAAGCGTACCATTTCCTTCAATCCTTGCGAGAAGTTCTACGGAAAGAACACCTGCAATCTTCCTGAACGCATGGAGATTCCAATCATTATCAATGACAAGGGTGATGTGACCGGAGAGAACAATTTCATGACGAATATCATCAATACCTATTCGAAATATCAGGAAAAACAGACAGAGCTTTCTTCCGAATACGAAGACCTGATGGAAGTAATCAAGGCGCAGGTGGAACTTGTGAATGACGTGGAGACGGCCAACAGCGTGGCAAAATCCCTTGCAGGTATGCAGCACATTTTTGACAGCAAGCTGCAGGCTGGACAGCTTCTTAACAAACGATGCAAGGAACTGGGTTTGAAGTTTGACAAAACCAAGAAGGAATATGCAGCAGCCTAAGTACAGAATGTATCCGTCACTCTTGGATAAGTTCGAAGCTTATCTGAGGGCGGATGAAGAGGTGGAGAGCTTCTTCAACATAGACAATGAGACCGGAGAGTACAAGCGCTCTCCGGAAGAGATTGAAGCGGAACTGAAGCAGTCATTGATTGACGCGATCAACCGCGTACCGTTTTCCAGCGAAGCGGCCGACAAAGGGACGGCCTTCAATGCGCTTGTGGATATGGCGGTTCATAATGAGCCACATGTGCCGACAGAGCGTGCCCCGTATTCCATTATAGGAGACAAGGAAACGAATACCGTTCAGGTGACTTTCCCGGCTACAGAGCTGGCTCCCATGAGGAACTTCTTATTCGACCGTGCCTGGGTCATTGAACAGGCAAAGTATTTCGATGGGGCTGTCAGTCAGCTGTATGTGTCTGCAACCCTTCCGACCCGATATGGTGATGTGGAGCTTTACGGATTCATCGATGAATTGAAACGGGATGTGGTATATGACATCAAGACGACAAGCTCGTACAGCTTTGGAAAGTACGAGCACGGATGGCAGCGTCATGTATATCCTTACTGCCTGATAGCTTCAGGGGAGATGGAGAGCGTGAGCGCATTTGAATATACGGCCTTTGCTTTGAAAGGCGGTACCAGCCGCACTCCGCTCATTTCTGGGACACGTTATCCGGAATACTATACCTACAATCACGAGCAGAGCGTAAAGTTGCTCACAGCGCATGTGGAACGCTTCATCGAGTTTCTGGAAGCTAACAAGGAATTAATCACTGATAAAAAGATTTTTGGACAATGAGTCAGACAGCTATTCTGGTGAAGGAAAAGGGAGTGGTGAGGATTGACAAGCCTTTCGACTTCATGTGCAGCCAGCTTCGGAACGGAAGATACAAGGTCACCATCGAGCGGTACACGGAGCCACGGACCATCAGTCAGAACGCGCTGATGTGGCTTTGGTTTACGTGCATCGAGAATGAGACCGGAACGGACAAGCAGGACGTGCATGACTACTACTGCAGTCTTTTCCTCCGCCGGACGGCTGTAATCAACGGAAAGGAAACGGTTGTCGCCGGGAGTACGTCCCGGCTGAACACCTTGCAGATGATGGACTTTCTAAACAAGGTGAAAGCCGATGCGGCAACGGAGCTGGGAATATCGCTTCCGCTTCCGGATGACTTGTACTATCAGGAGTTTATCAACGAATATAAATACAGGAGATAATGATATGGAAATAACAAAAGCAAAAGTGACGAAGGACAATACCCTCGTTGCGACCTATACGGATGAAACAGGTACGGTGACGATAGAGGGAAAGAACCTTGTGACCAATGACCTGATAAACGCTTTCAAGGCGCTGGTTCCCCACATGGCTTTCCTCTGTGAACAGAAGGAGGCGGACGGCAAGAAGTTCCTGGAAGATATGCCGGATAATATAGACAGCATCCTTGAGGTGACCGGATATACGGTAGGAGGTGACGGAGACAGCAGGGGAGTGACACTGACCGGAAAGCGGTTCCTGAAAAGCAACAAGGTGCTGAACCTGAACGCACCGTTCACTAAGTTTACCGACGAGAACGAGGATTATGCGTTTCAGTTTGAGCTGGAACAGGCTATAGAGTCGTGCAGCTATGAAGTGAACGAGTATATCTTCAACAAGAAATGGAAGGTGGTACAGCAGGAACTTCCGTTTGAGGAACAGGCAGCAGCCGATGTCCAGGCGGATGCGGTTCCGGAAGCGGAGACAGCAGCTCCGGCCAGTCCGGACATTGAAGCCTTCCAGAAGATTATGGACAACTCGAAAGTGACGATAGAGGTAAACGGTAAGAAAATCAAACCCAGAAGCTCCGGCCGCCACAAGACTACCCAGTTAGCGTCATAATACTATGTTGTACCCATTTTGTGTAACGCAAACCCCGAATTGCTACAAGATAGCATTTCCCTATCATCCCACACTGAAAGAACTGGTACACCGTATCCCGAGCGTGGCCAGGAATCCGAAAGCCGCCTACATACCAGACGAACGTGCATGGAGGGTTTCTTTGGAAGACAAGTGGTATGTGGATAAGATGGGAGAGTGGGCCGTATCAGCAAGGATATGCAGCCGTGTGCAGCGGTCGGTATCGGCAAGGGCGGTAACGGACTATACCATTCCAGACCTCCCGAAGCTGACCGTTCCCCACGGGCTTCTGCTTGAGCCTTACGAATACCAGAAGGAAGGCATCGCCTACGCCCTGCAGCATAAGCGGTGTATCTTCGGAGACCAGCCGGGGCTGGGAAAGACATTGCAGGCAATAGGCACGGTTACGATAGCAAAGGCGTATCCGTGTCTTGTCGTTTGCCCGGCAGCCCTGAAGATAAACTGGCAGCGTGAGTTCAAGAAGTTTGCCGGGAAGCAGGCGATTATCCTCGATGACCGTAACAAGTCGAGCTGGCAACGCTTCTACGAACAGAAGAAGGCCGACGGGACAGCCCTCTGCGACATCTTCATAACGAACTACGAGAGCCTGAAAAAGTTCTTCGTGCAGGGAATAAGGGATGACGCACGGTTTACCATGCGCTCCATCACGTTCGACCCGCGTATCTCGCTTTTCAAGTCGGTGGTGATAGACGAGAGCCACAAGTGCAAGTCCAGCAAGACGCAGCAGAGCAAGTTCCTGGAAGGAATATGCAAGGGTAAGGAATACGTGCTGGAGCTTACGGGGACTCCGGTAGTGAACAACAATACCGACCTTATCCAGCAGTTGAAGATTATGGGTCGTCTGGAAGATTTCGGAGGGTACAAGAACTTCATCGAGAAATTCTGTGCCGGGCCGAAGCAAAGTTCCAATGTGAAGGAATTGAACTGGAGACTTTCGACTACCTGCTTTTTCCGCCGGGAGAAGGCCAAAGTGCTCACGCAGCTTCCGGACAAGTCACGGCAGTACATCGAAGTGGACATCACCAACCGTAAGGAGTACGACAAGGCGGAATCCGATTTGATTCAGTATCTGCGAACCTACAAGAATGCGGATGATGAAAAGATACAGAAGGCTCTTAGAGGTGAGGTGATGGTGAAGATGGGAATCCTGAAATCCATATCCGCAAGGGGAAAGATTAAGGTGTTCTCCGAGTTCATCCATGACGTGATAGACGGAGGGGAGAAGCTGATAGTCTTTGCCTATCTCAAGGAGGTTGTGATGGAGCTGAAGAACAATTTCCCTGGTGCGGTTACCGTGACGGGTGATGACAATGCAACCCAGAAGCAGAATGCGGTAGACCGTTTCCAGAATGACCCGGAATGCAAGTTGATAATTCTGAACTACAAGTCGGGAGGTACCGGCCTGACGCTTACCGCTGCCAGCCGTGTGGCATTTATCGAGTTCCCCTGGACGTTCTCAGACTGTGAGCAGGCAGAAGACCGGGCCCACCGAAACGGACAGAAAAACAACGTGAATTGCTACTACTATTTGGGAAAAGATACGATAGACCGCTATATGTATGACGTGATCCAAACCAAAAAGAACATCGCCAACGGTGTGACAGGAACGGACGATGTGGTCAAGGAGAGCGTGGTGGATATGGCCATGAACTTATTCAGTCAAAAGTTATGAAAACTATACTGCAATCATTGAAAGAAAAGGTGGAGGGTGGAAAGATGACCCTCAGAGAAGCCGCTATCAGGTTACATGAGTCCGGATGGACAAACTTTATAGACGAAGAAACTACAAGACGATTGCTTAAACTGTAATGATATGAGAAAGCAGACTGTACCTCTATCAGAAAGCCAGATTCAGCATGATTGCCTGACATGGTTCAGGCTTCAGTATCCGAATCTGGCTTTGCTTCTCTTTGCGGTCCCGAACGGTGGCCGAAGGGATGCAAAGACTGGAGCGAGGATGAAGTACGAGGGAGTGCTGAAGGGAGTGTCGGACCTTATACTTCTTATTCCAAAAAAGGGATACGCTTCCCTCTGTATAGAAATGAAAACGCCGAAAGGTGTACAGAGTGAGGAACAGAGAAAATGGCAGAGAGAAGCCGAAAGGTACCGGAATCGGTATGTGGTCTGCCGTTCCCTTCCTGAATTTATGAAAGCAGTAAACGAATATCTGTTATGACCTACATAGAACTAATCAATAACTTCTGGTTCCTCGATGAAGACTGGCAATTTACCTGCTGTGAAACGAGGCTTTATTTTTACTTGTTGAAAACAGCGAATCGTTTAGGCTGGGTGGATAGCTGGACACGTAGTGACACTAAGGTGGCGTCTGACGTGGGAGTGTCGGTCAATTCGATGAAGACCGCAAGAAACAGATTGGTTCAGGCTGGTTTGATAGCATTCAAAGCTGGTGGAAACGGGCAGCGGGATAAGACGAAATATCAGGTTATATGTGAATTTAGGTGTCAAAATTTGATACCTAAAGTACCACCTAATCTTGAACCTAATCCTATACCTAACCTTGAACCTAAAGTACAACCATATAATAAGACTAAGAATAAGACTAAGAATAATAACTCTGGCGAGTTATTTCCGCCCGAGAAAGAAAAGCCGAAGAAAGGAAAGTCTGAAAAGCCTGAATTTACACCTCCGACATTGGAACAGGTAAAAGCCTACTTCGAGGGAAAACTGCCAGACTGGGATAGACAGGCGGAGATATTCTTCTATCACTTCGACAGCCTGAACTGGAAAAACACGAACGGTGCCCGGATTGAACGCTGGGACAGCCGGGCAAATCTTTGGATAATCGAAAAACAACTTCAAAATGGAAACAAACCTACAACGAACAATGACGGCAGTGCTGCATCCTTCCCAGCTTGTGGAGGGGGAGGTACGTCCGGTAACGGTGGAGCTGACGCCACTTCAACAGAACTTGAAGACTGGATTGACAGTCTCCCAATTGGTAGATAGCTGGTCCGGAACCACTGCGCAACTGAACTGTAACCTGAGTATAGACGACGTTATCCGTCATGAAGGAATACCCACACTGGCTGATGTGAACCGTGTGTACGGGAATACGGCTTCCGTGCGCATTATCACCCGACACCTGCAGTCGGTGCTGAGCTATGCCGGGGTGGAATTGACGCCCGCCCAACTGGCCGAGACATCGCTGGCCATTCTATCCAGCTATTATTTCCTGAACCTGGCCGAGCTGTGTATCTTCTTCACGCAGCTAAAGAACGGGAGCCGCGGGCAGTTTGTCTGGGGAAGTAAGGTAAACAACCAGGCGATAATGGTCGCTCTTCATGACTTCTGCCTTGATCGGGGTGATGCTTACCGCAAGCTGGAACAGGAAAAGATACGGATTGCGGCCGACAGAAGCTACAGCCGGATTTCGGATGCGGCTGCCGCGATGGTGAAAGGTGTGGATTCCATCCGAAAGCTGAAAGAAAAGGCGAAAACTGATTTTGCGGCTTTCAGAACGCTTTTCCCATTGCTTCCAGACAACTACAAACCTGAAGACCTGTTCAACGCATACGGGGGAAAAGAGGCTGCAATCAAGGCCATATATGGAGAAAACACACCACCGCCTGACACGGCGAGTGAAGCTATATACAGATTCCTCTGTGATTACAACGTGAGGATGAACCGCAAATGAATTAACCAAAAACCACATCAATATGACAAGTTTTGAAACAACAATCCAGGCGTATCTGGAGAATCGTGCAAAGACTGATTCTCTCTTTGCCGAAACCTACAGGAAAGCGAACAAGAGTATCGAGGAATGTATCAAGTATATCTACTCGAAAGCCAGAAAGCTGGCAAAGGGAGGAAACGCAGTCGGTGTCGATGAAGCAACCGTATACGGATGGGCAGTCCATTATTACGACGAGGATGACATCAAGGTGGACAAGGTGCAGGAACGTGTGGAAGTAGTGGCTCCGGCTTCTGAACCTGCGAAAGCAGAGCAACCAAAACCACAATTAAAGCCGCAGCCGAAACGCAAGAGAGGTGATGATAACAGTCTGCAACTTTCATTATTCGGAGAACTATGAAACCAAGGACAAAACATGAAAGGCTGGTGGCTGAATTGAGCAGTAAGCTGCCAGAAATAACAGAAGCCCAGATAAGATGGGGAAAGAAGCATTGTTTTCCGCATAATGCTTACCGCTGTAAGGATGAAATGTGGTGCAGCGAATGTGGAAAGATGTGGGTTGATGTAACTGGCCAGAAGGAAGGGTACATCAAGTGTCCTTACTGCGGTGAAAGGTTGGAAGTTAAAGTAAGCCGTAAGACCAAGGATAATGCAGTAAGCTATCTGACAGTCGTTACTACATCAGGAGATTTTCAGGTGCTCCGTCACTTTTACACAGCCAGGTATGCAAGGAAAGAACGTGACACACATTATTTCATCGATGAGGTATGTCAACAGTGGATAACTTCTGACAACAAAGAGATTGTTATCGCCAAAGCTATGAATATGGGGTGTAGAGGTTGGATTCATACTACAGACATGAGTCTCAAGCAGAGCGGAAATATATACTATCCACATTCATACGACATAGACGGCTATGTGTATCCGAAAGTAAATGTGCTGCCGATTCTTCGCAGAAATGGCCTTCGCACTTCGTTTCATGGTGTTACTCCAGCGGTGTTGATACGTGGCTTGTTAGGTGAAAATAAATATGCGGAAATGCTTATTAAGACACGTCAGTATGCTATGTTGGAGTTCTACATGTGTAGGGGTGGACTTTCTCATCCGTGGGTAGTGAATATCTGCAACCGTAACGGATATATCATCAAGGATGGTTCCATGTATGATGATTATCTTCGTTTGCTTGATTATTTTCACCTCGATACCCATAACGCTCATTATGTATGCCCGAAGAACCTGAAAAAAGAGCATGACAAGCTGGTTGAGAAAAAGAGGAAGATAGAAGCGAAAATTCGGGCTGAACAGGAACGAAAGGAAAGGATTGAACGCATGTTCAGAATGAAACAGGATATTCTGTCATTCATCAAAAGAATCCAGCCGTTTCTGGGAATGGAAATCAAGGATGAAGGTATCGTTATCCGTCCGTTGGAAAGTGTTACCCAGTTCTACCAGGAAGGAAAGGCAATGCACCATTGTGTATATCAAAATGAATATTACAAGCATAAGGATTGCCTTATTCTCACAGCACAGAAGAATGGTAAACGCTTGGAAACAGTAGAAGTAAACTTGAAAACTTTCAAGATAATCCAAAGCCGTGCGGTTTGCAACGGGACCAGTGATTACCATGATAAGATTATCGAATTGGTAAACCGTAACATGGGATTAATCAGGAGGGCTGCATCATGAAGGTTTGTATCGAGTGTGGCCGGAACCTCCCGGAAAGAAAGTTCCGTGCCTATGAAACGAAATCCGGTACCCATTACACCAGCAGGTGCCGGTTATGTGAGAGCAGGCACACGTCTGAAAGAAGAAAGCAGGACAGACTTCATGGACGGCTGGCCAGATATACCAACGAGCAGCTGGTGGCCGAACTCCGGAAGCGTGGAGCCTACATAATGTATGGGAAAGACTTTGATTGTGTAACAACGATATGACGATGGGAAAGCTAAAAGTTTATTATGGATGGGCTAGAATTGGAGGCGTAAGGAAAAAGCGTGCTTTGTCGGTCATGTTTGAAAACGAAATGCTTGGATGCAGGAGTGAGAGAGGACAAAGGTGCCTGAGAACAATTCAAGACACTGTATTTGAGCGCTACCAGACTAATGAAGAAGAAAAGGAAGGTAAACAGCAAAACCGGATATTCACTGAATACAGCCTATTCCTTGACGAAAATCCAATAAACGGAAGCCTTAACAAGATACTCCAAATGAACAGTGATGCCGATAAGAAACATGTATCTAAAGAAATGCGTGATAAGATTGCTGAAGCCTTACGGAAAGCTTTTATGCAGACGAATCGCAAATACAGAGAACCAGGTTGGCAACAACTTGAATTAAACTTTGAATGATATGGGAAAGCAGGAAAGTTTGAGTGATTATTATCAGTTCGCAAAGGATTTGGCCAAAGCTGAAAAGGAGCTGAAAATCGAGAATTGGGTGCAAATCAGCATCTGCTATGGTTACGGTCATCAATCTGTCACCCTATATACATACGACCTTCCGCGTGAAGTGTACGAAAGAAGGATGTGGGTAATCAGATGGAGGGTAGCCAGATTGCAATGCCAGTATCCGAGGAATGATGTATATCCTTCTTTTTACTACTACGACAATCGTTCAGGAGAATCGCTTGAAGTGAGTTCATGCCTCTCTAAACTGATTTCTGCAAAAGCCCAGATAACAAAAGCAGAACGCAGGATGAATGAGTATATCGAGCACAACCGTCAGAACAACATATTCTTTAATGAGGACACGGACGAGGAACTGGTTAAGTTCCGGGAGAAGTTTGAGCGCAAGAAAAACGAGTGCTCAGAATGCGAAAAGAGGCTTAAACAGCTTGTAGAAAAAAGGAGAAACAATCAATGAAAACGAAATTGTATTACCTGTTCCTGGCAGTCATGTGGTGGCTGTTGGGATAGGCGGAAAGGAGAAAAGATTTATGAAAAAAGAAGATATTGAAAAAGCAGCTGGAGATTACTCCGGAAGCATATTGGGATTCACTGACAATAAATCTGTGATGGAAAAACACAAGGCTTTTGCCGATGGCGCCCAATGGAGAATAAATTCAGTATGGCATGATGCTAATGAAAAGTCTAAAATAGGAGAATTGATAATAGTTGAAGTCTATGGTAAAATTTGGGACTATGGCAAATATGACATTTGCGATACAATCCACCCAAAGGCACGATGGGCTTATATGGAAGACTTACTACCTAATACGGAGGAATGATTATGACAAGAAAAGAAGAGCTACTGAAAGAAGCAGTACAAAAGGAATACCTGTGTAACGGGAAATACGCCTGCAGTGAGCGTGCTTATTGCCGTTTCTGTGAAGGGACGAACACTGCACACGAGTGTGACTATGAATGTTATGCGGATGAATTTGCGATAGGATTTGACGCTGGTTGGGATGCCTGTTTGAAGTACCTTGGGGAGATTCCATGGGATGAAGCCATGAATGAGATTTGTAACCGATAAAAGTAAAAGGAGGAGAAATAAATATGATGCCAAAAGAGTTACCCAATGTAATGAATGACAAGGGTTATCAGAAGGATGCCCGTGATTTCGCAAAGAAAATTATGGAGTGTAAAGGTATACTTGGTCCATGTAAGGATATGAACCATTTCCAGGAATGGATGGAAGAAGCTTTATCAAAGGCTTATCTGTATGGGGCGCAAAGTGCTGTGAGGGTAGGTTATCTTCTTGCTGATAAGGATTGGGATGAAACATACAAAGGATTAAAAAAAGAGATTGCAGAATTAAAACAGCAAATTGAGGAGGATTAAGTTATGATAAGAAAAGTAGATATGTACCAATGTGTATGTGATGGATGCGGAAAGGCATATGTGGATGAAGATAGAGGATTTTGTGCATGGGCTGATGAAAGCTATGCAGCAGATGCCGCTTATGAAGATGGATGGACCGAAATAGACGGAAAAGACTATTGTCCAGACTGTTATGATTATGATGAAGAAACTGATGAATATAAACAAAAATCAGATGATAAGCAATGAATGAAGAAAATGTAATAATAGAACTTGATACTGTTCTTGAATACAGGGACGGTCAAGTGTACATAAAGAAGATGGTTACAAGTGAAATGCCGGTTACACTAACATTGCTATCATCGAAGCATTGAATAAAACGATTGTTGAGTATTACAAAAAATGATAATTATGAAAAAGGTTGAGACAAAAATTTCCACTACAGTTGAAGTGACTGTAGGTGGAAAATCTGTAAACGAAGTATTAAACAATATATCTTCAATATGTCATAAATCTATCGAATATTCCTCTTCAAAAAATGAAGGGTGCGAGACACTCTATGAGGACCAAGAATATGAAGATTACAGAATTGACATGGAGGACAGGGTGTCTGTTCTTGAAGGAGCACTCTGTCGTATTTTAGATTTGCTGGAGGATTAAAAAGAAAGCAGGTCTGATTACCAGCCTGCTTTTATATATGAATTTTACGAATATTCAATGGAGGGATTCGAACCCTCACCTTCTCTGTGGAGATGTTCTACCACTTAAACTACAAAGCAATGCTTCTCCGATGAATCCACAGCTTCAAACAAGAGAAGAAATGGCAATAGCCATCCTAATACAAGACTTTGATAGCCTTTATTGCGTATTAGTATGACAAATGTAATATGAATTTTGAAAATAAACAAGTTTATGAAAGCAATATCCATCAAACAGCCGTGGGCGAGCTTAATTGCTCACGGTATCAAAGACATTGAGAACCGAACATGGAAGTGCCCTCAGAAGTACATCGGCCAAAGAGTGCTGATACATTCATCAAAGAATACAGTTAAGGATGGGTGGAAAGCATTAACGAGAGAGCAGCTTAAAATAGTAATTCCATACAAAAATAAACTTTATAAAGGCAATGAGGAACTTCCTCATGGCGCTATTATCGGAAGCATAGTAATAGCCGACTGCGTACAGAACCATCCGTCAGTCTGGGCTGAGAAAGGTTGCTGGAACTGGGTACTGAAGGATGCTGTCTTATTCGACAAACCTATTGAAGGGGTGAAAGGAAAACTTAGTTTTTGGGAGTATGAGTTATGAGTATGAAACACAAAAGACATCAAACGGGAAGGCTATTCAGCCGTGACATGGAGATGCTGATAAAAGACAGCCGAAGGAACTTTGAAAGGGCAGAAAGACTATTGGGTGATTTGAAACTGAAAAACCATATTATAGACGAGCTTGAAAAGGAGAACGAGGAACTTAAAAAAGAAGTAAACAAGCTTAAGGATGATGCGACATTTTATCACACTCAATGGGGAAAAGAGATAGACCTTTGTAAGGATTTGAAGAGAGAACTTGAATACGCAAAGAAGCGAAAATGGTGGATGATATGGAGTTTATAACTTACTGACAGCCCTTGTCAGTGCTTTGTGAATACCCAGTAACTGCTTTGTGGCGGTTATCGGGTAAATTTGTTTCTGTAACGCAAATACCGAGATATATGGAAGTGATTTACAGAAGTACAGAAACATTGAAGAAGCTGGAGAGCAACCCGAGAACCATATCAGAAGGGCAGCTCCAGAAATTGAAGGAATCCATACAGAAAAATCCGGACTATTTTGAAGCACGTCCGATCATTCTGTCAGACCGAACGGGACATCTTGTCATTATTGCAGGGAACCAACGCTATGATGCGTGCGTGCAGCTTGGAATCAAGGAGGTGCCTACGGTGCTTATCCCGAACCTGACAGAATATCGTGAGCGCGAAATCATCATCCGTGACAATGTGAGCAACGGGGAATGGGATATGTCCCGTCTGTTCGAATGGGACTGCCGAAAACTCATTGAATGGGGCCTTGACGGCATCAGCTTTCCTGATTTGGATGATTTCCCAGGAGGGATGGAAGATACTCACAACGTGCTTCGGAATGAAAACTACGAAGCGGGAGCGCATATCAAGTACCTCGCATTTGAAGGGTACAAGATACCAATAACAGATGTGGAGCTTGAAGGGCTGAAGCAGCGTGCGGCCGAGTATCTTGACGAGAACGGGGTAATGATTGGTTTCGTAAATAATCTGCTGGGCTTATGATGGAATACATTGACATAGAATCACTGAATCCGGCCGAGTACAACCCGAGGCTGCTTACTCCGGAAGCCCAGGAAAACCTGAAGAAGTCGATAACGGAACTTGGCATCATCAAGCCTATCATCATCCGCAGGTCGGACAAACGAATCATGGCAGGACACCAGCGCACAAAGACCATGAAGCTGCTGGGATACACTCATGTCCCGGCTTTCGTGCTGGATGGAGTGAACTCTACGGATGAGGTACGTTTCAACCAGCTTCACAACTATGCCGAGTGTGAGGTTTCGGAGATTCAGCCGGACATCCGTGTATCTGTTCCTGAAGGAACGGAAGGTTTCTTTATGGTACCAAACAAGGACGTAACCATCATTACAAAGGGAGGGAACAACTCACGTGTAGTGGACCTTACGAAAATGATTTTGCGCTACGGCCAGTTTGCGAATGCCGTGTGCGACCATGAAGGAAAGGTCATCATCTCCACCGTGTACGCCAAGGCGGTGAAGCTTATGGGAATGGACCTGCTTGTCTATGTGCTTCCGGAAGGAAAGGAGGAGCTGGCATTGAAGTATTTCTCGAAGGAATACGGCGTATTCGAATATTCCCATCTGGAGCGGAAGACTTATATACAGTCTTTTGCCCAGAAGGCACGTCTCAGGGAGAAAAACGGTGTCCCGAGCAGCAGGAGCCATTCCACGCTGTACGAGCGTCTGGTACTGCCGTTCATCACGAAGGATATGCGTGTGCTTGACTTCGGGGCCGGACAGAAGGACTATGCCACCAGACTGAAGAAAGAGGGATACCGCATTGATGCGATTGAGTTCTTTCACCGGAAGGACGGGGTTGACGTGATAGACGAGAAGGAGATACGTCAGGACTGTGCGGACGTGTGCAGGACATTGTCGGAGTATGGCCTGTATGATGTGGTGGTATGTGACAGCGTCCTGAACTCCGTAAACTCCCTTGACGATGAAAGGAATGTCCTTCTTTCCATCTCTGCACTATGTAAGCCGGGAGGCATGGTTTTCTGGTCGGGAATTCCTTTGCTCTTCGCACAGAAGGCTTCCGAGAGAAAGGAGACTCACGACTACCGCTCGAAAGCACTGTTCCTGGATGCCAACAACTTCACGGCCAATTTCCGTTTCGGCGAATGGTATTTTCAGCATTATCATTCTACGGCTGACGTATGCCGTCTTACGGAAGAGTTCATCGGTTCTGATTTCAGGATATACGAGAAAGGGTTAGAGGTGGAAAAGTCCAGAGAACTGCGCGGATCATCCTTTCAGGTTTCCGTATTGAACGAAAGAAAGGCATCGCACAATGAATACATAGAAGCACTCAAATATGAATTTAGCCTTCCACTTCCCAACAACAGAAGATGGGATTTGGATAAGGAGGTATTACCCGTTTTTGAAAAATTGTGATTATGGCGGCACCAAAAGGAAACAAGTTCTGGATGTTAAGAAGCAAGCATGGCAGGGACAAGCTCTTTGCCACGCCTGAACTTCTGTGGGAGGCGGCGTGCGAGTATTTCCAGTGGTGCGATGAGAACCCGTGGACAACCAGGAAGGCCATACAGAAGACCGTGCCCGTAAGAGTAGGAAGGGGAAAGAATGTGAGAACCGAGGAACAACACCATACACAGCAGGAAGCTTCTCCGACAACACGGCCGTATTCTCTCATGGGAATGTGCGTGTATCTTGGGGCCTCGACAAGGTGGTGGAGCAACTTCCGGGAGGATTGTATAAATAAAGGGGACGAAGATTTTCTTCAAGTCATCGCGCGCGTGGAGGAAACAATCAAGACCCAGCAGTTCGAGGGGGCGTGTGTCGGGGCGTTCAATGCGAATATCATTGCCCGTACGCTTGGGCTGGCCGACAAGCAGGAGGTGGACCATACGACGCAAGGTAAACCGTTCAAGGGATTCGACTTCCTTCCCTATACTCCTGAGGCGGATAAGCTGAAATGATATGGAACGGAAGGTCAATATAAAGCAGAGGTTGGCATACAACTACCTTCGGGATGACAAGACGAAGTTCCTGTTGTATGGCGGTGCCGGAGGCGGTGGAAAGTCCTGGCTTGGATGCGAGTGGCTTATGCAGTGCGCCTACTATCTTCCCGGCACACGCTGGTTTGTCGGACGAAACAACCTGAAGGACAGCCGGGAGTCCGTGACCGTTACTTTCAACAAGGTGGCGAAGTTGCACGGATTCACGGCATACAAGACGAACAATGAAGGGATAGCCTTCGACAACGGCAGTGAGATAGTCTACATTGACCTGACCTATTATCCGGTAAAAGACCCGATGTATGAGCGCTTGGGTTCAAAGGAATACACCGGAGGATGGATAGAGGAAGCCGGGGAGGTGCATTACCTCGCCTTTGACGTGCTGAAGACACGTATTGGCCGGCACATGAACGATGTGTATGGAATCCCAGGAAAGATACTTATCACCTGCAACCCGAAGAAGAACTGGCTGTATCGTGACTTCTACAAGCCGTGGAAAGAAGGTAAGCTCAAGGAACCGTATTCCTTCATCCAGGCGCTGGTGCAGGATAACCCATGGGCCACAGAGGACTATATCGAGAGTCTCCGGAGCACGAAGGACAGGGTGACGAAAGAGCGTCTGTACTTTGGTAACTGGGAGTATGACAACGACCCGGCAGCGCTATGTGATTATGATGCCATCTGTGACCTGTTCACCAACGAGTTTGTCAAACCTATGGGAGATTCTTCCGGCTCCGCTGACCTTGCCATGAAGGGGCGTGACCGATTTGTCGCCGGGCATTGGAAAGGGAATGTCTGCTACATCAAGCTGGATCAGGAGTACAGCACCGGGAAATCCATCGAGACAGACCTGAAGCGCATGATGATAGAATGTTCCATACCGCGCAGCCGGATGATAGCTGACTCTGACGGTCTGGGTAGTTATCTTGAAAGCTACCTGAACGGAATTAAGGAGTTCCACGGTGGCAGCCGCCCGATGAACATGGAGTTTGACAACCTGAAATCGGAATGTGGCTTCAAGCTGGCCGAGATGATAAACTCCCGTCTGATTCGTATCGTCTGTACGGAAGCACAGAGGGAACGTATAATCGAGGAGCTCGGTGTGTTGAAGCAGGACCATATCGACTCTGATACGAGAAAGAAGGGGATTATCAGCAAGGAGAAGATGAAGGAGATACTCGGGCATTCTCCGGATTATCTTGACATGCTGATTATGGCGATGTGCTTCAGGATAAAACCTGCAATAAAACGGTTGAAAGCAAAACTTGGAAATATATGACGGTAAAGGAATTGTTGGTAATTGGAAATCTTTCTCACGGTATCGAGGGAGAGCTGGAGAAGCTGCGGAAACCGTGGAAGGTGGGAAAGGTAAGGACACCCGATACGTTGAATGACATCAGTATGGGTGAGTTGATGCAGTTGCAGTCAATAAGTACGGAGACGGAAACCATAATGGTGCCGTGTCGCGTGCTGCTGGGAATGTCGGAACGTGAGGTGATGAGGGTGGATGCATCCGAGGTCATTGGGTTCTGCTTCTGGGTGGCCCGTGAGGTAAAGCGGATAAACAAGCTGTTCGCTTCCACGTCGGTGCCTCCTACACCTGAGGAGAAGCAGGCTGGGGCAGATGCGCTGAACTTCGGACCGTTCGGACAGCTCGACTACTATGCGCTGAGAATGGGGATAACGGACCATGAAGCGGTAGAGTATGTTCCGTGGGTGCGGGTGTACAAGTGTCTTGACATGGATTCCAGAAAGATGAAATATGAACGCAGGTTACGTAAAATCTTGGAGGGAAAGAAAAAATGACAGTCGAGGAAAAAGTAAGGAAGATAGTGGAACAGATGGGCGTTACCTATCTGTTCGAGAACTGGCAGGCTGCGAATGTCAGGCTTGACAAGATGCAGCTTCCTGCCGTGATGTATGTGCTACCGGCTTCCGGAAGCCTGAACGTGGGCCTGATGCAGCTGAAGGATTATCCGAACTGCATGATAGCTTTCATGGACAAGACAAAGCATGACTTTTCCGGTGAGGAGAATGATTCGGTTATTGAAGGATGCAAGTCTTTGGCCAAGGAGTTTATACTGAGAGTGAACAGAAGCGGAGTATTCGAGCCTGTGCAGGGGGATATCCAGTATTCGGTGTTCTATGACAAGCTGGATGTGAATGTGACTGGGATTGTCATTCAGGTTCCTTTGAAGGAAATAAAAGGACTTGTGATGTGTCCCACAAAAACGGTGAAGGAGATAGTGTATGGAACTTCTGCTGAGGGATAAGGTGATGGAACTGGTGGCCTCCGAGCTGGAAGCGTTGAAGCAACGCATCATTGAGAACCACCGGAATGCAGGGCAGGTGGCTTCCGGCAGGACGATAGCCAGCTTGAAGGTAGAGATAACAGAGAATGGAGGCGTTCTATGGGGCCGTAGCCCGTTCGGTACGCTGGAGACCGGACGAAAAGGAGGAAAAGTGCCGGCAGGATTCTGGAAGATAATCCGGCAATGGATGGATGACAAGGGTATCCAGGTAGAGAAGCCTGACTCGTTCGCTTACCTTGTGGCCCGAAAGATTGCGAAAGAAGGTACGCAGCTTTTCCGTAATGGCGGACGTAGTGATATTTATTCTCCCGAAGTGAAGGATACGGTGGAGAGGGTATCGGATGGCATCGGTATTCTGTTCGGGAGTGAAGTGGAACATATAAATCTAAATTTCAATGAGGACGGGAGTATTTGAAACGAATAAGAGCATCACGTATCCTGATGATGTATCTTTCTGCTTTAACCCGATGCTGGTTAGGGTTCAGACAAACAATGCTGTCACATGTATCATATCGGATGGAGGACTGTCGTTTACTGACAAGAGAACTCCGTATGATGGAAGTGTGGAGATGGATGTATCCATGTATGCCCAAGTGTTCTTTAGCCCGGGTGGCATGGATTTGATACTTTCTAAGGAGATAACTGTACAGGTTCAGACATCGGAAGATACGTTCTCCTTTACGACCACGGTGATATGGGGAGCCATGAATATAGGAGAAGTCTTCAATCAGTCACGTACGGTTACATGGTTCAAGAACTTCCCTTTTACGTTGTCCATGTACATAGCTTCCGGAGCAACCATGAGGAAAAGGTATGACCGGAACAAATACCAGGCTCTTAGTGCTGGCAGCGGTCTTGTGCATCTGAATCCCTCTTCATTGTTCGGAAGCGCAACGAACTTTGGGGTTATACGTCTTGATGAAGAGATACCGGAAAGCACATTCGATTATACATTCGACAATACGTTCCGTCCGGTTGGTGATGGCGTAATCATTAACCGACTTGTCGTGGATGATTCGGAGTGCGGTGTATATCTTCGTTGGATTGACCGGCATGGGTTTTACCAGTACTGGCTGTTCCAGGAGGGGGAATCAGGCAGCGAAGCGGAAGCTGGTGACAAGCTGTATTACTCCTTCTCCGATGAGAAGTATGGTTATAACGGGGTTTTCAGATACAATGGGAAGTCCATGCAGATGACGAAAAAGGCGTGTGCTACCCTTGTGGACCAGAAAACCTTCAAGATGCTGCTCACCATTCTTTCGTCTCCATTGGTGGATATGTACATGGATGGTAACTGGGTTCCGGTCAATATTTCCACGAAGAGTGTTACTGGAACCATGCAGGCGTTGCAGGATTTTGAGATTGAGATAGAATTTCCAGAAACAATTTCACAGAGCTTATGAGGGATGAGTTATATATTGATGGTGCAAAGGTGGATATGGGTGAATCCGGTGTTTCTCTAGAATACCGTAGCAATATCCTGACAGATATTAGCAAGATTGTAAGTAATTTTAGCTATACAGTTAAGTTGCCGAAGACAAAGAATAATCTCCGGCTGATAGAATGTGCTCATATGCCTAGTGCGGTAAGTAGCTTTCCGTATCTTCCTCATGTAGGTACGTTGTTGCGTGACGGTGTACAGATTGTTGATGGTGCCAATGTAGTATTGATGTCTGTCAGTGATACGATAGAAATTGCTCTTTCATGGGGGAATGCAACTGGTTTTTCGAAGATTATTGAGTTTGAAGGAAACCTTGATGGTTTGGATTATGGAGTAGATGATTATATTTTTTGGAGATATGACATATCTCCGGACGAAGATGTACCTATAATTAACTATGGGTTCAGAACCACAGAGAAACACGTAACTTACCATCCGGTTGTTTCTGCTAAATGGATTTTGGATAAGATACAGAGCCAGTTTAATGTGAACCTCTTGTTTCCGTCTGATAAACTGGATATTCTTCAAAGTCTGAAAATTCCATTATTAAAAAAAGAAGATGCCCAGAAGCATGTGGATGCAAATCGTGTTACATTGACTTTGAGTGGGTTGAACAAAACGGATGGAGCTTTGCGATATTATCAATTGATGTTTTACGGTCTTGTACAATCGTATTATATTGAATATTATAATGATGGTTCATTCATATCTGCATTTAAGCCAAATTTTAAAAACTTGCAGCTAAACTATTCGATAGATTGTAGCTTGGTTTATGTTGGAAGTGCATATAAGAATGGAGGATATTTGGATATCGTAGATGCTGATACTGGAGAAATATTAGACCAGGTGAATGCGTATGAAGTTTTTGATAAAGGGAATGATAATTATGAGTGTCATTTCAAGAAGGATTTGTCGTTAGACCCGTATGATAAGACAATTTACATAAGTACGACAGTTTCTAAATCAGGTGATGATAGTGTCAGAATGGTTTCTGGGTTTATAACTCTTGAAGCAAAAGTGTCTGAGGTTGGAGCTGATATAGGAGAGTACAATAAGTATTTTACAATACCCAATTTACCTTCAATAAAATTGATAGACTTTATTAAGTCTATAGCTTACATGCTTGGGGTTTTTGCGGTTCCAGGTGAGAATAATGATATACATTTTGTGTCATTTGATTCAGTGATAGAAAATAAAAGTAATGCAGTAGATTGGTCTAGTCGTATTCTGCTTAACGATTATGGTGATGTGGCACGAAATATCAGTTATCAGTTGAATGATTTTACACAGAAGAACTGGTTCCGCTATAAGGAAGATGATGATGTTACTGGGAACTATGATTCGTTTATTGTTGTCGAGAATAGGGCACTAGTCTATGAAAGAGATGCTGTTTCGCTTCCTTTTTCTGCTTGTGATGCATTGGGAGATGTAGCAAGTATTCCTCTGTATTCGTATAATGATGATGGAGAGTTGGAATATGATAGCGGGGTGAATCCAAGAATAGTCTTATATGATTCTGAAACTCGTTCATGTGTTTTCTATCCGTTAAGATGGGAAGAATTGATACAGCAGCATTATGCATCGTATCAGGAGGTGGTCAGACAGCCTAAGGTTGTAAAAGAACAAGTTCTTTTGTCAGCTCCGGAATTAGCCGTACTTGATTTGCTAAAACCTGTTTACATTCGAAAATACGGCTCATATTTTGCGATTGTAAATGTAAAAACGAAGGAGAATAATATAAGCGAAGTTGAATTGTTAAAGATTTAGTGTTATGGCGGATAAAGTGGAAAAAGTCCTTGACATCAAGGTGAATTATAATGAAGCAATTAAGGCAATAGCCGAATATCAGACGAAGATTGATACGGCTAGGGATGCAGAAAAGAACCTGAAAAAGCAACTGAAGGATGGGGAAATATCCCGTCAGCAGTACAATGAAGAAATGGCTGCATCGAAAGCCTATATTGCAGACTGTAATGATTCGATACGGATTATTACTAAGACGATGCAGAACCAGATCAAGCAGGAAAAGGAGCAGGAAGGTAGTTTGAGGTCTCTGAGAGCTGAACTGTCTAATCTTACATCTGAGTATGATGCTATGTCGGAAGCTGAAAGGAAGGGTGCAAAAGGGGAGGAGCTGAAAAATAAGATAAATGAGGTTACAGATGCGTTGAAAGGGGCTGAGGAAGAAACGCAGCGTTATTATCGTAATGTTGGAAATTATAAGAATGCGATTATCGAGGCCGCAAATGCGAATATTCCCTTTGTCGAGCAGATTAATCAGATGGTGACTGCCCTCGGAGGACTGAAAGACTATTTTTCAGGAGTAAAGGGAGAAATGGTTGCCGTTTCGGCAGGAACTTCTGGACTTACAAAGGTTCTGAAACTGTTGAAGGTTGCCTTGGTATCTACTGGCATAGGTACACTGGTTGTTGCTCTTGGTTCGCTTGTGGCATGGTTCACGAAAACACAGAAAGGCGTTGAGACAGCTAACAAGATAATGGGAGCTTTGGGAGCGACTATCAATGTGATTATAGACCGTGCATCTAAATTAGGTAGTGCGCTGGTAAATTTGTTCACCGGGAACTTCAAGCAGGCTGGAGAGGACGCGAAAGCTGTATTCTCAGGTATAGGCAAGGAGATTGCAGACGAAACGAAGCAGGCTTGGAAGTTGGCGGAAGTTTTGAATGAGATTGACAAGAAAGAGGTCATGCTTTCCATGTCACGTGCGGCCAACCGTGCTGAGATAGAGAAACTGAAAAAGGCAGCAGATGACCAGACGCTTTCCACTCAGGAACGTATTAAAGCTGCTGAGAAAGCTGCGGAGATTGAAAAGAAAGACCTGAATGTGCAGACACAGCTTGCGGAAGCCAGATTGGCCAACACATTAGGTTTTACTAAGATGACAGGAGAGGTTCGGAAGCTCATGGAGCAGATTAAAGCTGGAGACGTCACAGCTGATGAAGTTATCGGTAAGCTGGGATTGTCTGAGAGTACGATAGAGGACTTGAAGAATTTCAGGGACCAGTTCAATGAGCTTCAGGAATTGATGGAAGACAGCTATGGCCGTCAGACCGAACAGCAGAATACTTTGAATTCCATACGTCAGGAAGGTGCTGACAAGGCGAAGGAAGCTAAACAGAAAGAACTGGAGGCGGTAAGAGCAGCTGAGGATGCGATGCTGGCTCTTGTGAAGGATAAGCGTGAGAAGGCACGTAAGGAAGTAGAACTTACTTATTCCCGTCAGATAGAAGACCTTAAAATCTCCTTGAAGCAGGAAGAAAATTTGACAGTAAAGGCCCGTCAGGCTATCAATGTCCAGATTAAGGCGTTGGAGCAGCAAAAATCTATGGAACTCCAGAAACTGTCTGACGAGGAACTGCAGAAGGAGATAGACAACCGTACCAAGCTTATCTCCTTGCAACTTGAATCCGTAAGGGAAGGAAGCGAGCAGGAGTATCAGTTGAAGATGCAGCAGTTGGATGCGCAGAGAACCGCTGAACTGGCCAACAAGGAACTGACCGAGCAGATGAAGCAGGCCATTGTGGACAAGTACAACAAACAGATGGATGACTTGGTGACGCAGCGTGAGCAGGAGATTTCGGAGAAGCAGCAGGAGGTTGTAAGGGTAAGGCTGGAGAACGAAATCATGCAGATGCAGCAGTCCGGAGTCAGTGAGCTGGAGATACTGCAGGAGCAGGCGGAGCAGAAACTGGAGTTCCTTAACAGCGTACAGCAGCAAGAAGGGGAGAGTGAGCAGGAGTTCCTCAACCGTAAGCTGCAAGCCAATCAGGAATATCTTGACGCAAAGCAGGCCATAGCAGATAAGGAGGTTGAGATAGAGCAAGTCAAATTTCAGGCAATAGAAACAATAACATCAGGTTTGTCATCTGCCTTTGAAACATTAGGGGAAAATAATAAGACTTTTGCCATATTATCGAAAACATTGGCTCTTGCTGAAATTGCAATCAATACGGGAAAGGCTTTGGCTGCAGGAATAGCACAGGCGCAATCCGTTCCATTTCCTGCAAATTTAGCTGCAATAGCAACTACGGTTGCAACCATACTTTCTAACATTGCAACAGCCACAAAAACGGTAAAAAGTGCTAAATTTGCAACAGGTGGTTTAGTCACCGGCCCAGGTACCGGAACCAGCGACAGCATACCTGCCCAGCTGAGTAACGGAGAGGCGGTGATGACGGCCAGAGCCACCTCGATGTTCGCCCCGCTGCTCTCGTCTTTCAACCAGATGGGAGGGGGCGTTCCTATCAACGTAACGCAGACAAGTAGTCAGGCTCTCGGAGAGGACATGCTGGCCAGAGCAGTCGCCAAGGGAGTACAGTCTATCCGTCCTGTCGTATCCGTTGAAGAGATAAACAATGTGAGTAACCGTGTAAAAGTATTGGAGAATCTTGGTAACGTATGAACGTATATGAATTTCTGAACACACATAAGGGAGTGATGGAGCAGTTGCAGTCACTCCCGGTACAGCCATCGGACGTCAGGTACCTTGAACTTTACAAGGAATACAACCGTCTGATGAAAGAAGGGCATAAAAAGACCTACGTATTGCAGTACCTTTCGGATGAATACAGCGTGGATGAGAGGACGATATACAGGGTTGTAAAGAAGTTTTCCACGGAAGTGGATATGTGATGAATGGAGGTGGGCAGCGGCTCACCTCTTTTTTGTAAAAATCGACTGACAAGGCGTGTCAGTGCTATTCCTTTCAAAAATTCTTATAGCCATACCGCGTTCACTACCTTTGTTTCAAACAATTACGAGATATGGCGAAATTATTTATCAACAAAGACATTGCTCCTGACTCGGACAAGGCGAAGTATTGGCTTTCCGGAGAAGATAGCATCTCCTTCACCGACATACAAAATTTCATGGACTGGATGGACCGGGACGATAACCGTATCGAGGTCGAGATTCATTCTTGCGGCGGTGACTGTGTGGAAGGGTATGCAATCTATGATGCCCTTCGTGCTTCCGGAAAGGAGATTTCCTGTAAGGTCGTTGGTACATGTGCAAGCATGGCCACGGTGATTCTGCTTGCGGCGCCGCTGGAAAGACGAACGGCATACGCACATTCGTCTCTCTGCATACATGACCCGTACGGTGATGGAGTTTTATTGAAGGGTAAGGGCACTCCTGAAAGGCTGGAATCCATTGCAGCAGACCTCAGGGCTGAGAAACAGAAGATGCTGGATTTGTACGTGGAACGTACCGGGCAAAGTAGTGATGTGCTGGAGGCGCAGATGGCAACAGATAGCTGGTTCGGCCCAGAGAAGGCGATGGAACTCGGATTCATCTCTTCTATAGTCCCGGCTATTTCCGCGAAGAAGGAAGAAAACATTATTAATCCTAAAACAAATATTATGGCGAAAAAGGAAGTGAAAGTTGAATCATCCTTGCTTGGCCGCTTGCTGAAGAAATGCGGTTATGCAAAAATTGAAGATGTTCCGGCAGTGGCTATGGTCATTACTACTTCTACCGGGGAAGAATTGAATGTGGAACGCGAGGAGGGAGAGATTCAGGTCGGGGACCCGGCTTCTCCTGATGGTGAGTTTGTTCTGGAAGACGGACGGACAGTAGTCGTCCAGGAAGGTGTGATTACGGAAATCCGTGATCCGGAAAGCGGAGATGAGGATGTAGAGGCATTGAAAGCACGCATCGATGACCTGGAGTCTGAGGTGGCTGAACTGAAATCGAATGCCAAGACGGAGGAAGAAATCAAGATTCTTGGTGCGGTAGAAAAGGCTGGAGGTATTGACAAGCTGACCAGAGCGGCAGCAAGCAAATACATTCCTGCTGGACGAACGACGACTTATGGAAATAAGCCTGAGACAAAGAAAGTGAGCAAGATTGGACAGAAATTGGAGGAAATCAGAGAAAAAAGAAAAGGAGGTAAAAAATGACGTGGGAACAGTTAAGCAATCTGACGCCTGATAATGGTGCGATTAATGATTTGAAAGATTTGATTATTGCAGAAATGTTTACCGACCCTGAACTGGAGCGTTTCTTTACACTTATGCAGAATGTTCAGAATGGTAAAAAGATTGGTTATCGTGGTGCAATGAGTGATGTCGGTTGGGCTGGTTCCGGATGTAATCCTGAATATAAAGATGCAACTATCCAGTTCCTGGAAAAAACATGGGAAATCGGTTCATGGGAAATACCATTGAAGTGGTGCTATGAAGATTTGGAAAATACGATTGCAGAGTATTGTCTGAAAACTGGTACGGATATAGCGGACTTGACCTCTACTGAATATATGGATGATATTGTTTATCCGGCATTGAAGGATGCGATGATGAGCATGATGTGGAGATTTGTATGGTTTTCAGATAAGGACGCAAAACTTCATTCAAACTCTGGAGTTTTGTCTACTGGGACTGATGTGGAATTGTTCAAAACGACAGATGGTTTGTGGAAGCGTCTTTTTGCTATTGGAACTGCTAGTGCAGGTCAGAAAACAGCTATTGCAGCTAATGGTGAAGCAACGATGGCAGAGCAGTTTAGTAAGTTGAAGGAGTCTGGAGTTGCAATAGGAATTTTCGATGCGATGCTTGAAAATGCAGATGCTCGAATTGCTGGCTTGCCTGGCGCTGGTATCTTCTGTACTAAAACACTTGCAGATGCATTGACAAAAGACTTGAAACGTGAATATAAGGAAATCCTTACATGGGAACAGGTATTTGGTGGAATGAAAATGACAGAATACAATGGTATTCCCGTATATCAGATTCCGGTATGGGATAGAATGATTATGAAATATCAGAATGACGGAACGAAACTTAATCTTCCTCACCGTGCCGTGTTTGGTTCTCCTCGTGAAATGTTGGTTGGAACTCCATCTAATGACTTGATTTCAGAACTGGATATTTGGTTTGAAAAGAAAGACCGTATGAACTATCTGTATTCCACAGGTAAGATGGGAACACAGATTGGTCAGGATGACCTTTTCCAGTTTGCTTATTGACGAAAGGAGGAATTATGTCAGGAATTTGTGACTATGCTATTAAACGGGACATCGCGGTGAGTTGCGATGACCCTCTCGTTCCTGGAGTAGAGCAGGAAGGCGTTATCATGAACCGAAAGGACGTGGATTTCGCTACCGTTGCTTTCAATGCAACCCGTAAGAATGTGATTGAAACGCTTGCGCTGAAAGACAGTAAGAAAGCCTATAAGGTTGTCGTTCCTGGAAGCACTCCGTTTACCGGGACGAATACGGTCCTTGCTGTAGGTATATATAAGAATACGTTTACCAATACGGTGAATATGGTGATTCTGGCCAATGACCCGGACGTGTGTGCGGACATCATTGACGGGCTGGCGAACGGTGAATATGTGGTAATCCTTGAGAACAAGGCGAAGAACTTGCAGAAGGAAGAGAATCCGGGTGACTCCGCATTCCAGATTTACGGCTACTATCAGGGATTGAAAGCTGCTGAAATCAGCAACGACAAGTACTCTGAGGAAACAGATGGTGGCTGGTCCGTATCCTTGCAGGAAACAAAGGTGCCAAAGTCGGCTTTGTTCCTTTACAAAACGGATTACGACACGACCAAGGCTGCCATCGATACATTGACTTCTGCTGCAGTTTGATATGGAAGTGATTGATGTGGTTAATAGGTTGAAGGAGTTGGGAAGCATTGCTTCCCTCTCTTCTTCTGACAAGGCAGAGATTGAAAACCTTTATGCGCTTGTCCTTGATAAGAAGTTTGTCCGCACATCTTGTAGCGACTGCTATCATGATGCGGTGATAGAAATGAGTGTTTACCTTAACAAGAACGGAAAGATGAAAGAAAAATCAGAATACGGCTTGAAGAACGGTGTTCTCTTGCAGATGGGATTTGGCAGTAGCGAAATGTATACGAATGCCAACCTTACTGATGAAGCTGCAGAGAAGTATCTGGCGAAATACCCGGACAACATTAAGTATTTCTCGAAGAAACCTGAAGACTGGGAGGAGCGTGTGAAGTCGAGAAAGAGCGGTAGCGTGGTGATTGATGACGAGCTTGTCTCTCTTATGGTTGAATCTATGAAGGACGGTGTGACAAGCAAGTCCATCCAGGAAGAGTTCAAAAGTTATAAAATCTCCGGAAAGACCATTACTAAAAAGTCTCTGATGGCTCACGTAAACAAGGCTCTGGAAGTATTTGCTGCAATGCAGGAGAATCCGGAAGGAAGCGAAGATGGGAAAGAAGATGGAGAGAGTTCAAATGAGCAGGAATCTACCGGTGAGCAGAATGATGAAGAAGGAGAAGCGGTAGAAGGTGCTGAATAAATTAAAACCTCACGGGATATGAAAGTAAAGGAACTTAGAAAGAAAAGCAGTGTAAGGGTAGACATACGCTATTTGCAGCAACTTGGGATACAGTCTTACGGGGATGACAACCTTTATCCGCAGACGGTAAGGAATATCATTGCAGCAAGTTCTACCGGAAGTGAATGTGCGGACCGTTTCGCGGATTTCATAGAAGGTAACGGATTCCGTGAGGTTTCTTTCTCTGAATATGTGGTAAACCGGAAAGGCGATACAGCGGATGACATACATTCACTTGTATGCCGGGACATGGCTGACTTCAATGGAATAGCGCTTCATGTGAACTACAACATCTTGGGCCAGATTGTGGAGCTTCAGCATATCCCATTCGAGAACTGCCGTCTGGTTGAAGAAGATGACAACGGATATGTGTCAAAGATTGCCGTACATCCGGACTGGAGCGGTACGAAAACCAGGAGAGGGAAGAAGATACGTGTAGCAAAAGAGAATATCGACTACATCGATGTGTTCAATCCGTTGAAATCTGTTGTTCTGGCGCAGATAGAGGCTGCCGGTGGCATTGAATACTACAAAGGACAGGTGTTATGGGTGTCAATGGCCGGGAAACAGACCTATCCGGTAGGAAAATCCGACCGTGTCATTACGGAAATGAGCACGGATGAGGGACTTTCAAACGTGAAGTTCCGGAATGTGCGTAATAATTTCCTTCCATCGGGTATGGTAGTGACAAAGAAAGGTTCGGACAGTGTCAGATACGATGAAAAAGGCAATGAAATAAAGATTCCGGAGGATGACGGGTTCTCTGATAGCCTTGTGAAGCTACAGGGTGATACGAATTCCCTGAAACTTATAGAGGTAACGCTTGAAAATGATGAAGAAATGCCTGAATTTATCCCGTTCACGACTCAGAACTACGATAAGGAGTTTACCGTTACGGATGCAAGCGTGGTGGAGCGCATTTATTCCGCCTACGGGCAGGAGCCGTGGTATTGCATCCGTATCGGGAAAGTGGGATTTTCCGGCGATATTTTGGAAGATGCCTTCGAGTACTATAATTCTATTGTCAGCAAGCAACAACGCTTGATAGAGCGCACGTTTGACCGTATTTTCCGCTACTGGTTTGAGGTAGCAAACCCGTCGATGGATTTTAGTGTACAACCTTTAAAGTATGTAAGAAATGCAGAAGTACCTGATAACAACGCTTGATGTATCGTCCTTGTCACGTAGCATGTCCGTGCATTTGGATGAGGACAAGATAGAGACCTATATACGGGAATCGGAGAGCATCGACATAAAGTCTGCCCTTGGAGATGCATTTTATCTGGATGTGAGGGAACATCCGGAGAAGTACGCGCTTCTTCTTGATGGTGGAACGTACGAGGACAAGCATGGAGAGAAAAAGATATTCATGGGTATTAAGACGGCGTTGGCATATTATACCTATGCCAGGATCGTGAAGAACGGGGACTTGAATGTGACCAGATACGGATTTGTCCAGAAGGAGGATGAGTATAGCAGCCGTCCGGACATGAAGGAGAAGGTGATGGCCTATAACGATGCGTTTTCCATGGCAGACCGATATCTGAAGGAGTGTGTAATGTTTCTCGATGACAGGAAGGAAGAATACCCACTTTACAAGGGAAATGGAAAAATCAAAGCAAACAGAACTGTATTTAGAATTTTAGGAGATTAGGATATGGCAAAGGATTTTGAGTCTTTAAAGCAGCAAGCTCTTGTAATCAAAAATGAAGTTGAGGACGGTGCAAACAGTTCAGAGCGTGTTGGTGGTATTTTGGAGGATATGCTGGATTATAATGAGGAGAAACGCAAGGAGCTGGAAGAAAAGATAGGTTCTCAGACAGTAGAAGTAGATACGGAACTGAATGAAGAATCACAAAAGCCAATCGCGAATGCACCTGTGACAAAGGGAATCAACAAACTGAAAGAACAGATTTCCACCCAGCTTCCAGCCATCGAAGAAGCTAAAGAGAATGCAATCGCGGAAATAGGCAATAAAGAAAGTGATGCTATACAGAACTTTTCAGAACAGCGTGTCACACCAGGAATGCTTTCCCCTGAAACGATTCAGATTATCAATGCGTCGGGAGGTGGTACAATTAATAACCTTCCTGATGGAGAAACACTTGCTGAGATTGAGATGGCAGAAGGGTTGAAAGCCATAGGAATACCTAACCGTCAACCTGATACAAATCTTGGATACGTAATTCTGAAAAAAAACAAGTCCCTCATCGAGCAGATAACAGATGCTAACACTATCTATGAAGTAAGGTATGCCTATGATTTGGGCGGTGAAACGCTTACCATGCCTGAAAATTGTGTACTTAAATTTGAAGGGGGAATTATCAGCAATGGAACTATTAATGGAAATAAGACGTCTATTGTAGCTCCAATCTGCAAAATATTTGGAGATGATTTAAACTTTTCAGAAGATGCTGGAAGTTTTTATATAGATTGTGTATATGCAGAATGGTGGGGATGTGTAGGTAGATTTCCTAAAAAAGCTGATATAACTCCAACATATCCTCAAGATGCACCATATAGTTCTGAATCTAAGGCTTTGCCAGATTGTGCGCCATATTTTAATAAAGCGTTTAAGTTTGCACATAGATATTCGTGTGCTGTTAAAGCTTTAGGATGCTGTTATGCTGTAAGAAGCACTATAAAAATACTTGAAAATACAACATTTATCACAGAGGAAAATACAGTTTTCTGTGTATACATGAAAGGTAATGGCAAAACTATAGTAACACAATCTACTGAGACTTCTGAATTTTCGTCTGAAGAAGTGGATGAAGTACCTTGTTATCTAAAACAGAATCAATATATAGATACTTCTTCAATGGCCGTAGCATTTGAAGTGTCATCATGTCGTGTAAAACTGTTAGGAAGAGGAACGATTAGTATTGGTTATACACAATATTGTATTGGTATGCTGGTAAAATCAAGAGATTACGAAACTCTTGACATGTCCTACTTCTTTGAAATAGATTTAAGATTTGTGGGTGGAATCTATGGTGAACAGGCTGGTGATTCGAAAGATTTATATGGTTATGGAAAGCCGACAGACGATTCTCTTAATAGTACTGGAGAATCGCAGTATTATATCGACTTGTCTTCAGTGGATTCAAATCCTGATTATAAAGGATTGCGGTTGCAGAGGTATGAAAAGAAAAATAACACAAATACTTGGTCTGCAAACGGCCAGTATTGGAGAAGGATGAATACAGATTTACGCTTCGAAATGAGTCAAGGTGGAGCTGGAGGCCGACTTATTGACCCTCATATCAGAATAGGTTCCATGTTTGGATTCAGAGGGGTTGAAATCATAACTCATGATGGAGGCTGGTTCAATATCAGTACTTGGGAGGGTACAATATCAAATAAGTATGGCAATTATTTATCTATATTTTCCGATTATGATGCGAACTCACATAATTTTTCAGGACTTACGATGCAATGGGGTTATAGCAATTGGGAGACATGCGTTTTCTATGCTATAAGAGCAAGCGAAATAACCATAGGTGCGTCTGCTGATTTAGCCTATGCTAAACCTAAAATTGAATTTGGATTTTATTTCGGAAAATATACTTCAAATTGTGTACAGACTTGGATTGATGATATATCTTATGTAGTTGACTTAGGTACAAACAACAATGTCGGATATAATATAATGCTTGAAAACCAGACATTAGCCGGTACTTCTTGGGTCAATCAATGGTCTAAAAAACTACCTACAAATTTAGGTTTTATGAAGATAGATTCTGTAAAGACAGTAGATGAAATTGAATCGGTTATTGACGATGTGGATAATTTTATAATTGAAGATTATTATCCGGTGCTGTTCGATGATGACGATAGTACTTGTGAAACTGTAATAGATACGGATAATGGAATATTTGGTACATATTTTCTTATAGATAAAAATAATGCTCAAAGAGGAATGAGCAAAGAATGGGCATATATAGAGATAGATTTTTGCGTGGTAGGTAATAATGCAAACAGATATGAAAATGGTGTTTTTAATATTATGCTATTTAATACTGGATATATAAATGGTAATTCTGGTACTCATTTATTAAAACCAATAATAAGAGAAACAACATATTTTTCTTCGTATACTTCTTATGTTCAAAGGATGTTCATTCCTATAAAAAAGGATGTATTGAGCCGCGGAAGAATGGCGATATTTACAACCAAATTGCAAGAAAAAATTCAATTGCAGATCTATGGAATAAAATTATGGACAACAAATTTTGAACCTTCCGGAATGTATCAATATAGGGATATTTATCCACAAAATTCTTATTTAAATTCAGAAGAAGGAACTATTTTCTATAATGTCGGAAATGCAAAAGAAAATGATTTTAGGAAAATAGGTCTTGAAAGCAAAATGCTTGAAGAGGTAATTATCCCTGTATGCTTAAAGGGAGCATTTAAGGTTAGTTTTACTGTAGATGCTTACTCCACAAATACTGCGACTTACGAAGTAATAGACCCTAAAGGAATGATTACAGCAAAAATGGATAATAATGTAGAAGGAAATACTGGCATCTTCCCTGGAGGTTATCAATCTGGTTACAGAAAATTGAATTTCACTTATAATGGTGAAGAGGATTTAAATGAAAATCCTTATTTCTTCAAAGTTAAATTTAAGGGTATAGTTGGTTTGAATGTATCAGGATATTGCTTAACCAACTTGATAGACATTTTACAAGCTGGTGTGAAGGAACTTACTTTTCTAAACATGTCTTCTCAATCTGGTCTGTTGACGCTTGACGGCGATGATATATCTAATTACGTGTCAGGTTTGAGGTATTTCAATGCAAACTTGAACATGAATTTTAACGCAAACCGTGATTCTGCTAAAGCACTGATATATACAGCAAGTCTGAAAAACCTTGAATATTATAAGGCTTCTGCTGTTTTCAAGGTTTATGGAAATTTATCTTTATTGCCAAGAACTTTATATACTTTTTACACAAATGGAGGTGAAGACCTAACCTATAATACAACCCCGCATGCAAAGGTATGGAGTGAAAATTTTGCAAATTTATATATTGAAAAAGCAACTAGTTTTACATCTGAGATGATTGATGCTCTATTAATTGATTTAGCAGAATCTATAAAATCTCCAAAGGGAACTACTAAACAAATAAAATTATCAAAAACAATAGGTGGAAGAACTGAAGCATCTGATTCAGCAGTATCAACTTTAGAGGGATTAGGATTCACTGTTACCATAACACAACAATAGATTTAATTATTTTTTTAAATCGAAAATGCTGAAAGGTACGGTTGTAAAGAGGATTTCATAAAAAATCCTTGCAACAGTTTAAGTACAATTATAAAAACTGATAAGCTTGAGGTTATGAGAAATATATTAAAAGCACTGTATATATCCTACCCGTATATACTTTGCATATTGTTGTGGGTAGTAATTTTAGTTTTTATTTTATGAAAAGTTTAGACAATTTGATTGGCAAATTGGGCAACGACAAAACGTTGCATTTCCTTGGAGGATGTTCAATCTGCTCGTTTGTATCGTTTATAGTGATTCTTCAGGAAAGCGGTTTGACCCCGCTGGAGAAAGTCTCAACGGTGTTAATCGGAACAGTATTTGTTTTGATTCTGTCAGTTTTGAAGGAACTTATTGCAGACGATAAGGCCGACTGGTACGATGTACTGGCAGCCGTCCTGGGATGTATACCTGTGTACATCGCTGTCGGTCTTGGAGCCTGGTTTAATTCGTTATCATAAACCTGCATAAAAAAAGGGTGCCTCTGCACCCCAACATAAAAAACATATAGGCCTCAAAGAGACTTTATTTACAAATATAATCAAAACCCTAATTGTATGAAAGAAAAAATGTAAGATAATGGAAAAGTATGTAGGATTTATTACGCAGGATTTAAGGTCAGGTGTGGCAATAATCTTCACATGCCTTGTGCTGATAGTGGCCGCTTGTCTCCTGGATATGTGGACTGGAATAGACGCGGCACGGGCAAACAAGGAAAAGATATGCAGTAGACCTTTACGAAAAACAGGAACTAAGATTGTAGACTACTACAGATTAGTCGTGTTCTTCGTACTTATTGATATTCTTGGACTTTGTTTTCCTTGGTATAACTTGCCGTATGGAGCTGTAATCGGGACGGCCGGCGTATTGTTTGTAGAGGGCTTCTCAGTTGTTGAGAATCTTAAAAGAAAAAAAAGTCATGCTGCTGAAGTAGCTGATATGGCTGCTAAAATTGTGGAGTGTCTTACTCCAGAAGAAGCACAGAAGATAATTAAGAAGATAAAGGAGGAAAAGAAATGAATAAGATAGATGCTATTATAGTCCATTGCTCGGCCACGAAAGCCGGGCTGGACATCGGAAAGAAGGAAATCACCCAGATGCACCTTCAGCATGGATTCAGCACAATCGGGTACAATTATGTTATCCGGCTGGATGGTACGGTAGAAGTTGGCCGTTCGCTCACCATTGACGGGGCGCACTGCAATAGCAAAGGTTTCAGTGGTGTGTCGTACAACAAACACAGCATTGGTATCTGCTATGTGGGTGGACTGGATGCGCATGGTAAAGCAGCTGACACACGGACGCCGGCTCAGAAGAAGGCGCTGGCTAAACTGATTAAAGAACTGTGTGCAAAGTACCAGATCGTAGAGGTTCTTGGCCATCGTGACACCAGTCCGGACCTTGACGGAGACGGAATCGTGGAACCTGAAGAATGGACGAAAATGTGTCCTTGCTTCGATGTGCGGAGCGAATATCCATTCATTCCTGAAATTGTTGTGAAGCCATGAAATATCTTCCTTACATATTGATTGCTGCGCTGGCTTTCGGCTTAGGATGGTGCAGCCGGTCGCCAACTAAATGCAATACAGGAAAGGCTGATACCGTTACATCTGTCCATTTGGTCACAAAGGTCGATGTGGATACTCAGTATATTCTGTTCCCAGTGCCTTATCTTGCCTGGATTGACAATTCAGACACAATCCATGTGAGTGACACTTGCTGGCACCTGCGTGAGTATAAAGAATATCGTGACAGTAGCTATTATGCAAAGGTCAGCGGTGTGGCACCGCGTCTTGATGAAATCTGGGTGTATCCGCGTACCATCTACCAGACTGAATACATTTACCGTGATATAACGCAAAAACCAAAACGCTGGGGTATTGGTCTGTCGGCTGGATACGGTATCGGACGAAATGGTTTGTCTCCAGTATTGGCAGTGACGATAAATTATAACTTGTTTCAGTTCTAAGAAAAGTAGATTAAGTTATAGAAACATCTTGAAACAGATGAGCTAAAGTTGATGGTAGGTATGTTATTTTTGCATTAACGTAAACTTACACTTGATTTTATGGATTTATATTTTGTATATCATCGAAAATCAGTATATTGCAAATCTAATGTTTTATTACTATGAATTATGGAATGTTTTAATCTATCAGAGAAACTTGTATGCTATAATATATTTATCGTTATAGTAGGAATTGTTATATGTGTGGCTATTGTAGTAAATGTGTGCTCTCAGTCTACTATTTCAAGATTATTTATAAGACTACAAAAAATTAAATGGAATCTTATTTTAAGAAAATATTCTATTCCCGTCCTTATATTTTTAATTGCTTTTGTAGGAATAAAATTATTTATAGATGTTTTCCATGATGGTAATTGGTTCGTTACGAAAGATACGTGTATTTCAAAGAATATAAGTGACTGGGGAAATTTTGCTACATGTGTAGGAGCCATTTTTGCATTAATATCAATATATTTAGCATATAGAGCATTCATATCACAGGTAAATGCAGCCAGAAGAGCTTCATTCGACGCTACCTTTACTCAAATATTTGCTCAGCATAAAATATTGTATGATAAAGCTATGCAACATAATAATAAAGTCCTTTTTGTGTCAGATTATAATAGGAAATGTATAAAAGGTAGTGTAAATAAGAATATTTTCTATATATGCAAAAATGAGTATAATGAATATATTAATATTATTAGGACTAGTGGTAGGAGTAATTATATCTCAGAATTTTGGACTCGTTTTAATGAACAAATTGGAGCATCAGTTTCTGTTGATTTCAAAAATTATCTTAAGTATATACATAATGAAGTAGAATTCGTAGCAAGTCAGCCAGACGATATACTAGATGATGACGCAAAGCAAAGATATATTCAGCTTATACAGGCTCAAATGAATAATGATGAACTTTTGTGCTATTTGATAAATAAAGTTGAGTTTATGTATCGTCAGCAACCAAATTTAGAAGAAGATACAAAAATACATGCTGTCCACCTTAGGAAATTCAAATTTTTTATTGAATTATGTAGAGGTAAATCTGGGCATGTTGATTTTGTAGAAATGATGTTAAGAGATAAAGGACTCAATGTTAGTGCTTTCATAGATGCGAAATGGATTCTAAGATAAGTTGTAATTATTTTGACGCTTTCTGATATTCTTTTTTATCTTTTCAAGAGATTTCCCTCCTTTTCCAGTGAAATTTGGTTATAGCTAATAAGAACCAAAGCCCCAACCTGATTAATATCCGGAAGGGGCTTTGCTTTTTTCAGATAAAATCCCCATCTTTGTATTGCGTTACATATTTTATTGGAAAAGGGAAACCTTGACCGTTAGGCATCGGACAACGTTATGTGGCCCGATGCTTCTTCATATACGGTTCCGTCCCGTGTTGTATGCTTAATGGCTACACTGTACCCTTTTCCAGGATATGTAACGCAACGGGTCGCGGGACCGTTTTCTTTTTCCGCTGTAAAACGATTTCTTATGGGATACACCTTGTCTAAGAAGTTCCTCGGGTATGGTCATTACATCCTTTCCGTACAGGATGAATCCGGGAAGGTAAAATCAGCAATTACAGGAGATACAGACCTGATAAATCGGTTGTCGTCTGAGTTGGAAGAGGAAAGAGAAAAAGCGACCAAAGAAGCTATAAATTATGTGTTGCAGGAATCGTAAAATTTATTGTATCTTTGTGCGTGATAATGCTTGTAAAATGACGAATTTAGTCGATTGTTTTACGTATGTTTTACACTGAAATGTTTTGTTTTAGATAACTTGCTGAAAGATAACGAAATATTTAATATCTAAGAAGATATTTTTAATTATTGCCTATCTTTGCATGTAAATTTGTATATACCTCGTTACTTGTATGAAGATATCCCCCTGTTACTATGTCGGTTTATTGTGTTTGCTGCTTTTCCTGAACGGATGTTCGGTCAGTAAATTCATTCCTGAGGGGCATTATCTTCTGGACAATGTGAAGGTAGAGTCGGACAACAAGGAGATCAAGTCTTCCCAAATGAGTGCTTATTTGCGCCAGACACCCAATGCCAAGTGGTTCAGTCTGGTAAAGCTTCCCATGTATATTTACGGGGCAGCCGGAAAAGACTCGACCAAGTGGATGAACCGTTTCCTTTACCGGATTGGGGATGCTCCCCGCATCTACGACCCGGTACTGGCAGAAGAAACACGGGTGCAGATTGAGCAGGCTGTACGCAACATGGGATACATGAGCGGGCAGGTGAGCATGTCGAGCCAGATAAAGGGAAAGAAAATCAAGGTTTATTATCAGATTCATTCGGGAGAGCCTTATCTGATATCCCATATAGCTTACGATATTGCCGATTACCAGATACATGATTACCTGATGACCGATTCTGCCCGTTCTTTCTTGAAGGTCGGGGTGCGGTTTGACATCAATATGCTGGATCAGGAACGTGACCGCATCACCCAATATCTGCAAAACCGTGGGTATTATCGTTTCAATAAAGATTTCATTACTTTTCAGGCCGATACCATGCTGAATACGCGGAAGGTAGACCTCATTATGCAGTTGCACCCTTATCGCCGCAAGAAGGAGGATGCTCCGTCGCCACACCGGCAATATTACATCCGGAATGTGGATTTCGTGTTTGATACGGATTTCGCCGATTTGTCTGCCGATGCCCTGAGAGGACTCGATTCTCTTCAGGCGGGAGGAGTGAATTTCTATTTTGTCGACAAAATGTTCCTCCGTCCACAGGTAATCAGCGATTACAATTACCTGAAAAAAGGACGACTGTATCGGGTACGTGATGTGCAGAACACGTATTCTGCCTTGGGACGTCTGAATATCCTGAAGTATTCGAATATTCGTTTCCAGGAGGAGTTGAAGGCTGATTCGGCTTACCTGGATGCATACGTCATGCTGACACGCAACAAGAACAAATCGCTTTCTTTCGAAATAGAAGGAACCAATTCGGCCGGCGACCTGGGAGCTGCGGCTTCTGTGGCGTATACTCATCGTAATTTATTCAAAGGTTCCGAAACTTTTACCATCAAGCTCCGTGGGGCTTATGAGGCCGTGACGGGACTGGAGGGATATGCCAACAGCAATTACATGGAATATGGAGTGGAAACCAGCCTGAACTTCCCTGAGTTCATGTTCCCATTCCTGTCGGCAGATTTTCGACGGAGAAGCCGGGCCACTTCCGAAGTGACCATGAAATATAACTGGCAAATACGTCCGGAGTTTGAGCGCACCGTAGCTTCGGCAGGGTGGAGCTACCGATGGAGCAAGCACCGTGCCACTCATCGTGTCGATGTACTCGACCTGAACTACATCTACATGCCTTACCGTTCGGAAACTTTCCGCCAGTACTTGGATTTGATGGACGAGAAAAATCCTTTGCTTCGCTACAGCTACGAAGACTTGTTTATTGTGCGTATGGGATATACCTATACTTATAACAGTTCGGGGGCTGCCAGCCTGAAAACTTCCCAGCGCAATTCCTATTCTATCCGTTTCAACATTGAGGAATCGGGCAACTTGCTTTATTTATTTTCGAAGGCCATTAACGGACGTCCGAAGAATGGAGAGGCTTATCAGATGGCCAACATTGACTTCGCACAGTATGTGAAAGCGGATTTTGATTTTGCCAAGAACTTTATGATTGACGATCGCAATGCGCTGGTTTTTCATGTGGGACTGGGAGTAGCCGTACCCTACGGAAACTCAAAGAGCTTGCCGTTTGAGAAACTTTATTTCTCCGGAGGAGCCAACAGCGTGCGTGGATGGAGCGTCCGTTCGCTGGGGCCGGGTGGATACCGGGGCGACGGCAACAGCCTGGATTACGTGAACCATACGGGAGATATCAAACTCGACCTGAATGTGGAATATCGGACTCATTTGTTCTGGAAACTGAACGGAGCAGCTTTCATTGATGCAGGTAACGTGTGGTCTATCCGCAACCGGGAACTTCAGCCTGAGGGCTTGTTCAAGTTCAACCGTTTCTACAAGCAGTTGGCGGTGGCCTACGGGTTGGGACTCCGTTTCGACCTGGACTTCCTGATTATTCGTTTCGACGGTGGTATGAAGGCCATCAATCCCATGTATACCGGCCGCGACCGTTATCCCATTATCTCTCCTGATTTCAAACGCGACTTTGCGTTTCATTTTGCTGTAGGTTATCCCTTTTAATAAAAATGTATCACAATATGAAGAATGTCTATACACTTGAAGAAGTAAACCAGTTGAAGGCCTGGTTCGACCAGGTTGAACTTCCCGCAGAAATGCAGCTGGACAAGGCTGTGTACATCCCTGACGTGAAAGAAACCGTGGCCCGTCTGTTCATGCAGGCCTATGTGTGTTATGAGAATCCGAAGCTGCAAGGATGTCTGACGTTGCTGGAACGCATCAAGACTTATTTGGAAGAGAAAAGAGGTTAGGTGAGGCTAAAATTGCCGGCTTTCTTTCATATTTGCGAAAAAAATACGAAATTTGCACAGCAACGAAAAAGATTATTTCAATACACCTTTATAAATATAACAATTATGACAAAAAGTGCATTACAAATTGCAAGAGCTGCTTATCAGCCTAAATTGCCGAAAGCCTTGACAGGCGCTGTAATGGTGAAGGAAGGAGAACCGACTCAGTCCGTAGCCGATCAGGAAGCTATCCAGAAGTTGTTCCCCAACACTTATGGAATGCCGTTGATTCAGTTCGTAGAAGGCGAGTCTAAGGAATATGCTCCGATGAATGTCGGCGTTATTCTGTCTGGTGGACAGGCTCCGGGCGGACACAACGTAATTTCTGGTTTGTTTGACGGTATCAAGAAACTGAACCCGGCTAACAAACTGTACGGATTTATTCTGGGTCCTGGTGGTTTGGTTGATCACAAATACATGGAACTGACTGCTGACATCATCGACGAGTATCGTAACACAGGTGGTTTTGATATCATCGGTTCAGGACGTACCAAACTGGAAAAAGAAGATCAGTTTGAAAAAGGTTATGAAATCCTGAAAGAACTGGGTATCAAAGCTCTGGTTATTATCGGTGGTGATGACTCTAATACGAATGCTTGTGTATTGGCTGAATATTATGCTGCCAAGAACTATGGTATTCAGGTAATCGGATGTCCGAAAACAATCGACGGTGACTTGAAGAATGATATGATTGAAACTTCTTTCGGTTTCGATACTGCCTGCAAGACATACGCTGAAGTTATCGGTAACATCGAACGTGACTGTAACTCTGCACGTAAATACTGGCACTTCATCAAGCTGATGGGACGTTCTGCTTCTCACATCGCTCTGGAATGTGCTTTGCAGACTCAGCCGAACATCTGTATCATCTCTGAGGAAGTAGAAGCTAAGAACATGTCATTGGATGACATCGTAACTTACATCGCTCAGGTTGTTGCAGACCGTGCTGCTGCTGGTAACAACTTCGGTACTGTATTGATTCCGGAAGGTCTGATCGAATTCATCCCGGCTATGAAGCGTCTGATTGCAGAATTGAATGACTTCCTGGCTCACAACGGTGAAGAGTTCAACAGCATCAAACGTTCTAAACAGCGTGACTATATCATCAGCAAGCTGACTCCGGAAAATGCTGCTATCTACGCTTCTCTGCCGGAAG